>ENA-UEPJ01000008-UEPJ01000008.1-human-gut-metagenome-genome-assembly--contig:-NODE-8-length-228847-cov-24.794514_pt1 | contig 228847 bp, 183 predicted proteins | sample MGYA00242890_ERZ507896 | MGnify/ENA primary metagenome ERZ507896 (study PRJEB26167, sample SAMN06115508) | human gut metagenome | host: Homo sapiens | place: China:Qinghai | collected 2015-08-20...
TTATGGTTTAGCATAAAGCCACGGTTATGCATCTCCGCTGTTACACGCCGATAGCCATATCGTCCCTTATGCTCATGAAAAATTAGTTTGATTGATTCCTTTTCATTGGAATACTTATCAATCGTTTTAAGGCGTTTCAGATGATAATAGAACACAGAACGAGCCATCTTTCTTAACTTCAATAACAAGTCAAGAGGATAATCCGACCTTAGTTCGTCGATGGTTCGCGCCCATTCAGAAGTGCTTGGGCCTTCTTTGCCTCGACTAAGGCCTTCGCTTTTTTTAGCAGCGCGTTCTCTGCCCTCAGGCGGAGATTTTCAGCCTGAAGCCTCTCAAGTTCCGTTTGCGGTTCTTTCTTCTTTGGACGTCCCATAGGTTCTTTTAATGCTCTTCCTTGGCGTTTGGACGGCGCAAGAGCTTCGTAACCATACTTGCGTACTGTACTGACCCAGCGTTGTAGAGCCGTCTTACCAATTCTGTATTCTATTCTTACATGGGATAAAGGTACACCTTTTTCCAATATTAAACGTACTACTTCTTCCTTTAATTTAACCGTAGGACGACAATGTGGTTGTTGCTCTAGTCCAGAACGACCATATTTGTCCCACATTCTCACCCATGCCAATATCTGAGTCTTATTGATATGATACTCCTTTGACAAATGAGCTATTAACTCTCCTTGTTTTACCCGGCTAACGATAATAAGCCTTTGTTCGTAACTGTACTTCATAAAAAACACCCCAAAAGTTTTGTGTCTAACTTTTGGGGTGCAGTACATTTTTTATTCGGAGACAGCCCGCTTTCTTTCTACTACTCTTATAATATTATCGCAACGGATGATATTCTACAAAAGCCTCTATCGCTTCGTACGAAGCCAAACCAAGACTGGTATATAAGTCTGCCGTTGCCTTATTCCGGTCTTCTGCCCGTTGCCAGAAAAGACGTTCGTCATCACCAAGGAACGGTGCACTTTCCATTTGCGACTGATGTTTCAAGATAGAATTTCGTTTTTGGCGTAATTCTTCCGGACTGATAGGTACAGCCATCTCTATGTGGTCGATTTCCCATTCTGCCCATGCACCGCGATACATCCATATACGGCAATTCTTCATCCATTCCTCATCCTTGATATCGTCAATAGCCGCAAGAACCGCATCCAAACAAACACGATGAGTACCATGAGGGTCGGCCAAGTCTCCGGCAACAAAAATCTGATCCGGCTTAATTTTCTCAAGAAGATCTTTGACAATATCTCTATCTACCTCGGTCAAATCTCCTTTTTTAATTGTTCCCGTTTCATAAAACGGCAAATTCAGGAAATGAACATTTTCCGGTTTCACACCAATATAATTACATGCAGTACGCGCTTCTCCCTGACGAATCAACGTTTTCAGATGGCGAATATCAGGTGTATCTATGTCCCCGTCCTTTTTCTCTTTTACAAATTTGGTTATTTCCGCATGTTTAGCCATAAATTCCGGAGTATCGAAGCAAAAATCTTTTGCGATTCCCCCCATAAGCATTACATAACGCATCATATCTTCGTCTCCGACTGCGATATTTCCCGATGTTTCATAAGCAACATGTACATCATGATGTTGATCTACCAGACGTTTTAATGTACCTCCCATAGAGATCACATCGTCATCAGGATGCGGGCTGAATACAATAACTTTCTTAGGATAAGGTTTCGCCCGTTCAGGTCGGAAAGTATCATCGGCATTCGGTTTTCCACCCGGCCACCCGGTAATAGTATGCTGCAAATCATTAAATATCTTGATATTTACATTATATGCCGAACCGAAAAGCGCCAACAATTCGCTCAAACCGTTATCATTATAGTCTTTATTCGTTAATTTCAAAATAGGTTTGCCCGTAATACGGCAAAGCCATACGATAGCCCGACGAATCAATTTATCGTCCCATTCGCAAGAAGTAACCAACCAAGGAGTACTTAAACGTGTCAGGTGTTCTGCTGAAGAAAGATCTAAAACGAATTTAGACTCTTTATGGGATTGCAGAAAACTTGCCGGAACGGTATCGGATGCAGGAGCTTCGATCGCTTGTCTCACATAGGGACTTATTGTCTCGCCCCAACCTACGACAATCACTTTTTTCGCACCCAAAAGAGTCGAAATACCCATCGTAATAGCACTATGAGGAACTGCCTCATTGGAGTGGAATAATTTTGCAAAATTGTGGCGAGATTCGCTACCTAACAACATCAGACGGGTAGAAGAATTGATTTGAGAACCCGGTTCGTTAAATGCCAGATTTCCGGAAGGTCCGAACTCCACTAATGTAAGATCAAGTCCGCCTAATTTTTCGATTTTCTTTTCATAATCTTTACAAAAATCGAAAATCGACTCCTTAGCAATAGTCCCATCCGGAGTATATACATTTTGAGGATCGATATCTATCAAATCGATCAATACTTCATGCAATAACTTCGATGTTCCGGGAGCATCTGCCTCTAATGGAAAAAACTCGCTGACATTGAATATAATAGTATTAGAGAAGCTTAAACCTTCATTTTGATGCATACGCACCAATTCGCGATATACACCATGAGTTCCGGCACCTGATCCTAATGCTAAAACACAAAAACGTCCCTCTTTCTCACGGGTACGCATTAAATCGGCAACTTCACGAGCTACTTGCAATGCTCCCTCTTCGGAGCTTTCATAAATTTCAGTAAATACTTTTTCAAAACGCGTAAGAGCGGTAAGTTCGAACGCATTATCCGGCCGATAGTAACGTTTCGGCGTTCTGTCTAATTTGATTTGAGAGCTTAAATTTGCTTTCATAGTATGGGGTTTATTAAATTTAGAATAACAAAGATATATATTATTACCCACAAAAAGTACATTCATTTTTATAAAGGTTGTGCCAAAAACAATAATTTGATACGATTTTACCTTATTGTATCGTTTTTAATAGTTAAATTTACGTACTTTTGAAACAAAGTTTGAATAAAACATGCAGAAAAGGACATATCAACAAAAATAAATATACTATGAGACTAATTATTCAACCGAACTACGAAAACGTATCGCGTTGGGCAGCCAATTACGTTGCCGCCCGAATCAATGAGTTTAATCCGACAGAAGAAAAACCCTTTATCTTAGGTCTGCCGACCGGATCTTCTCCTTTGGGAATGTATCGGAATTTAATCGATTTGAACAAAAAAGGAGTCGTATCATTCAAAAATGTGATAACTTTCAATATGGACGAATATATCGGTCTCCCGAAAGATCATCCCGAAAGTTACCACTCTTTTATGTGGAATAATTTCTTCAACCATATCGATATTAAACCGGAAAATGTCAATATATTGAACGGAAATGCCGAAAATCCTGAAGAAGAATGTGCCCGATACGAAGAGAAAATAAAATCGTTAGGAGGTATAGACCTTTTCTTAGGAGGTATCGGTCCTGACGGGCATATAGCATTCAACGAGCCGGGATCTGCTCTTACATCGCGTACTCGTGTCAAGACTTTGACTCATGACACGATCATCGCAAACTCAAGGTTTTTCAATAATGATGTAAACTTAGTTCCGAAAACCGCTTTGACAGTAGGTGTCGGTACGGTAATGGACGCTAAAAGTGTCTTGATTATCGTCAACGGACACAACAAAGCTCGTGCATTGCGCCATGGTGTCGAAGGTGGTATCAGTCAAATGTGGACAATCAGTGCTCTGCAAATGCATCCTAAAAGCATTATTGTTTGTGATGATGCAGCTACTGACGAATTGAAAGTCGGAACATATAAATACTTTCTCGATATAGAAAAGAATAATTTAGACCCGGACTCTTTGCTCTAAATTAAAATAAACTAAATAATAAAAGAGAAGCGATCGATAATATATCGATCGCTTCTCTTTTATTATTTAATCATCAGATTCATTTATAATCATCAAAGTTAGTCAAAGCCATATCCCCCGATTTATTGAATTCTTGATGAAAAGCAAAACATGCTTTCAAATTATGCGGAGTATGTCCCCCCCTTTCAAGTTTGAGATAATCCCACAACAATTGTTTATACATAGGATGAGCACAATTCTCAATAATCAGCTTCGCTTTTTCGATCGGAGATTTTCCCCGTAAATCGGCGACGCCTTGTTCGGTCACCAAAACACTTACCGAATGTTCGCTATGATCGAGATGAGACACCATCGGTACGATAGCACTGATCTTTCCGCCTTTAGCAACAGAAGGACATGTAAAGATCGATAAATAGGCGTTGCGGGTAAAGTCTGCAGAACCTCCGATACCGTTCATCATCTTATTTCCGGTGACATGCGTACTGTTTATATTCCCGAAAATATCAGCTTCAAGAGCTGTGTTTATTGTTATCAAACCAAGTCGTCTTACAACTTCAGGACTATTGGAGATTTCCCCCGGACGCAATACGATCTTATCTCTGAAAAAGTCTATATCCTTATATATTTCGTCTAAAACAGCCGGACTGACAGTTAATGAACATCCGCTGGCAAACTTACACTTACCTGTTTTCATCAATCCGATAACGGCATCCTGTATCACTTCGGTGTACATTTCAAAAGCCGGAACATCCGGGCTATTTCCCAATCCGCCTAATACGGCATTTGCAATGTTCCCTACACCCGACTGCAACGGTAAAAACTCTTTAGGAATCAAGCCCGCTTTCAACTGAGAAACTAAAAAGTTACAAACATTATCTCCAATACGGGTCGTCACCTCGTCTGCCGGAGCAAACTCCTTCACACCGTCCGGAAGATTTGTTTCCACGATTCCCACAATCTTTTTCGGATCGACTTGTATATACGGTTTACCGATACGGTCACTGGGTTTATACACCGGTATCTCACGCCGGTATGGAGGATCGGCAGGTTGATAAATATCATGAAATCCGGCTAACTCTTTCGGATTATGGCTATTAAGTTCTATAATAATTTTATCGGCTAACTGACATACCGTAGGTGCTATCCCTACACCTGTACCCAATATGATTTTGCCATCTTCAGAAACATCTGTAGCTTCAATAACCGCAACGTTTATTTTTCCTAAAAAACCATATCTCAAGTTTTGAGCCAGATGTGAAAGATGCATATCGTAATAAGACATCTCCCGGCTGTTTATCACATTGCGGCTGTCTTTATGCGATTGATAAGGTGTACGGGTCTTTATTGCTTTGGCTCTGGATAAAGCCCCATCAAGAGAATCATTCGTTGAAGCTCCGGTAAAAACGCCGATTGCGAAAGGACGCCCGGCATCGTGTTCTTCTTGTGCTTTCTTTGCTATTGCCGCGGGTACGACTTTAGGTGTTCCCGCAGCTGTGAAACCGCCAAAGCCCACATTATCGTCGTGATGAATATATGAGGCGGCTTCTTCTGCCGAAATAACTTTAAATGACATATTTGCGTTAGATTTTATATGAACCAATTGTGTTTTTAATTTTCAGAACTTTCTTGCCAAAATTTCAGAAGCAATTATCGCTTTACGAAGCTCATCCGAACCATAAGGTAACAGATCCGAATAATTCGGAATATCATAAACTTCATCCGGAATAACAGTTCCCTTTTTTACGATTTCGGAAACCTTTTTCGTAACTTCCGGTTGAGAAGGCGATTCTATATTTGTAAGCTTTATCTTCTTCTCTTCTTTTTCAGCCTTTACAACAACAGGCCGTACAGGTACTTGCTGTTTAGGTTCCGAAGGGAACAGATCTTCCCAAGTTAAAGGACGATTTACCGGATGTTCGCCCTCTTCTGCCGGAATATATGTCTCATCCTGATCTATTTTTTTATGGGCATCAATCTGTTTCTGCGCACTCTTAGTAATCGCTCTGACGATAAATATAAAAATAAGAAGAACGTAAATCCACAAATTCTCCATAGCTTTTCGTATTTTTGTTCCCAAATGTACAAAATAAAGCTGATAAACAACAGATGACTTTCAAAATTTATATCAGATCGGCCAGATATAATGATCTGAAAAGCGGTTATGTAAAGTCGATATGAAACAAATTCATAAATAAAGGCAGGTTAAAAATACTCTATAAGAAATTAAACCGATGGTATATAAAGAATTAAGGGCAATTTCACAACTGCCCTTAACAGATTTAACCTAAACCTTAACTATGAAAAAATTTCATATATTGTTAGATGCAAAAGTATAAATAAATTTTTAAAAGCAAGCATTATATATTATTTTTTGTTAGGTTTTTATCTAAAAAAAATACATAATACCATTTCTAACTATAAAAATATATCCAAATGAAAGAAAACTCCGAAGCAGACTTTAAATCTGCGACCGAGCAGACAGCAGAAAAAAAACTCTTTATCGAGACCTATGGTTGTCAAATGAACGTAGCCGACAGCGAGGTTGTAGCTTCTATTATGCAAATGGACGGATATGCACTATGCGACTCTATCGAAGACGCCGATGCTATCCTGGTTAATACCTGCTCTATTCGAGATAATGCCGAACAGAAAGTTTTATCTCGTCTCCAATACTTCAACTCTTTACGCAAAAAGAAAAAGAATCTGGTAATCGGAATACTCGGTTGCATGGCAGAACGGGTAAAGGAAGAATTATTGGAGAAACATCATGTCGATTTAGTTGTAGGCCCAGATGCTTATCTTGACCTCCCTAACTTGATCGGAGCTGTAGAACAAGGGGAAAAAGCAATTAATGTAGATCTATCGACAACAGAAACTTATAAAAATATAATTCCTAAACGAATCGGAGGAAACCGCATTTCGGGATTTATCTCTATCATGCGAGGGTGCAACAATTTCTGCTCTTATTGCATCGTTCCTTACACTCGTGGACGCGAACGCAGCAGAGAACCCGAAAGCATACTTAAAGAATTGAATGACCTAAAAGACAGAGGATTCAAAGAAGTAACTTTATTAGGGCAAAATGTCAATTCGTATATATTCAGCCGTCCCAACGGTGAAAAAATAGATTTTCCGGCATTACTCGCCTTAGTTGCAAAAGAAGCTGGCTCTGGAATACGCATAAGATTCACGACCTCACATCCCAAAGATATGAGCGATGATATTTTATACACGATTGCTGCAAACCCGAATATCTGCCACCATATACATTTACCTGTACAATCAGGAAGCAACCGCATTTTAAAATTGATGAATCGTAAATATACCCGGGAATGGTATCTCGACCGAATCGCCGCTATTCGCCGGATAATTCCCGATTGCGGGATTACGACAGATATGTTCAGCGGATTTCATTCCGAGACGGATGAAGATTTTGCAGAAACCTTATCCTTAATGCAAACTGTAGGATTCGACGCTTCTTTCATGTTTAAATACTCGGAACGTCCCGGAACATACGCCTCTAAACATCTGCCGGACAATATTGCAGAAGAGATCAAAATAAAACGATTGGAACAAATGATCGATCTACAAAATAAGCTGTCTGCAGAGAGCAATAAACGGGATATAGGCAAAACTTTCGAAGTTTTGGTCGAAGGATATTCCAAACGTTCGAGAGAAGACTTGTTCGGACGCACCGGACAAAATAAAGTTGTCGTATTCCCGAAACAAAACTACCATATCGGAGATTTCGTGCAGGTAAAAATCACGGATGCTTCATCGGCAACACTATTGGGAGAAGCGATAAATTAATCTATAAAACAGAGGCCATCTCAAAATAAAATAGAGATGGTCTCTGTTTATTTTGAGACAGACAAAAATTCCTGCCATATATCTTTTATTGTCTTATGTAAGATCGGATGATACAAATCCGGAGCAATCTCTACAAGAGGCTCAAGGACAAAGCGCCGTTCTTGTAAAAGAGGATGCGGCAGTTCTAATCGGTCGTTTTTTAATATCTCAGTATTAAAAAATAAGAGATCTATATCGATACAGCGATCCTGATATGATCCATGACTTTTTACCTTACGACCCAGATCTTTTTCTATGGACTGTGTCAAATCCAATACAGAAATAGCATCATGCTCGGTATCGACTCTTAAGACTGCATTCAAAAAGGGATATCGGGAAATAAAACCCCAAGGTTCGGTTTCATAAAAAGCGGATAGAGAAATAATTTCCCCTATCCGCTTTTCTATTTCATCTACCGCACGAGTCAAATAATATTTCCGGTCTCCCAGATTAGACCCCAAAGCGATATAAACAATATTCATTCCTTATAGTTTAAATGATCAACATAGCATCCCCATAGGCACCGAACCGGTAACCTTCTTTCAATGCCTTGTCATACGCATCAAGTACGAGATCATACCCTCCGAATGCAGCTACCATCATCAACATAGTAGAAAGCGGCATGTGGAAATTGCTGACCAAACTGGTTGCTACTGTAAAATCATAAGGCGGGAAAATGAACTTGTTAGTCCAACCGCTATAAGGCTTCATGTGACCATCGGTACTTACCGTACTTTCGATAGCTCTCATCACGGACGTTCCCACAGCACAAACTTGCCGATTTTCGTCTTTTGCCTTATTTACAAAAGCAACCAACTCTGGCGTTACCAACATTTGCTCCGAATCCATTTTATGCTTGGTAAGATCTTCTACATCTATTTCACGGAAATTTCCCAAGCCGGAATGAAGTGTAAGGAATCCGCTCTCTATTCCTTTTATCTCCATTCGTTTCAACAGCTCTCGGCTAAAATGCAGTCCGGCAGCCGGAGCGACAACAGCGCCTTCGTTTTTTGCAAAAATATTCTGGTAACGATCTACATCATCCGGTTCGGCAGGACGATTTATGTAGCGGGGAAGCGGGGTTTCTCCCAACTTATAAAGAGCTTCCTTAAATTCTTCATGAGTACCGTCAAACAAGAAACGCAAAGTACGTCCCCTCGATGTCGTATTATCTATGACCTCGGCAACCATAGAATCGTCTTCACCGAAATATAGCTTATTCCCGATGCGGATTTTTCGTGCCGGATCAACCAATACATCCCACAAACGATTTTCCTCATTCAATTCACGCAACAAAAATACTTCGATCTTCGCACCTGTCTTTTCTTTATTCCCATATAATCTTGCCGGAAAGACTTTTGTATCGTTAAAAACAAAAACATCTTTATCGTCAAAATATTCAAGTATATCCTTGAATATACGATGTTCTATTTCACCGGTATTACGGTGCACAACCATCAAACGCGATTCGTCTCTGTTTTTTGCCGGGTATTTAGCTATTTGCTCCTCGGTAAGCTTAAATTTGAATTGCGATAATTTCATTTGTATATCAATTTTATCTCCGAAAAAGCACTGTCCTATTTTAAGAGGACATCACTTCATGCCGGAATATTCTACTTTATTTCTTCTTTATTATCAACTTCTGTAACAACAGCCTTTTCGACCAATTCATCGATCTGGTCGACTTGCAAACAATCTTCCAAACAGACATCTCCTACCCGGGTACGAACCAAACCGATCAAATGAGCCCCACTACCCAACGCCTGTCCGATATCCCGTGCTAAAGCCCGTATATAAGTTCCCTTACTGCAAACCACTCTGATTTTTATTATATCAGACTGATACTCGAGCAACTCTATCTCATCTATAACAAGCTCTTTCGCTTTCAGTTCGACATCTTCACCTTTACGTGCAAAATCATAGGCTCTCCGTCCGTCGATCTTACATGCGGAATAAACCGGAGGAACTTGTTGAATAGAACCGACAAACTGCCTTAAAACCGTTTCTACTCCTTCACGGGTTATATGTTCCGTCGGATAAACCCCATCTATTTCTGTCTCCCGATCAAAAGAGGGTGTTGTTGCTCCTAACTGTAAAGTTGCGACATACTCTTTTGTCTGGTACTGAAAACTCTCTATCAACTTCGTCGCTTTCCCGGTGCAAATTATCATTACTCCTGAAGCCAACGGATCAAGAGTTCCGGCGTGCCCGACTTTTATCTTTTTTATTTTCAACTTCCGCGATATGCGCGTACGCACAATCTTAACCAACTTAAAAGAGGTCCAATACAAAGGCTTATCGAAATAGAGAACTTCTCCTTCTAAAAAATTCATCAGCTTATTTCCAAATTATACCCTAACAACATCAGCACAATGATGATACCTCCTACAATAATACGGTAATATCCGAACGCTTTAAATCCGTATTTCGTTACAAAACTGATAAAAAATTTAATCGCCAGTAAAGCCACGATAAACGCTACCACATTACCTACAATCAAAGTCAATAAATTATCTTGCAATACCTGCATTCCATTTTCAGAAGTCAATAGTTTCAACAATTTATATGCCGTAGCTGCAAACATGGTAGGAACGGCCAGAAAGAAAGAAAATTCGGCCGCATTTTTACGAGTCATTTTCTGAGCCATACCTCCGACAATCGTCGCCATCGAACGAGATACTCCCGGAATCATAGCAATACACTGAAACAGCCCCACATTGAATGCTCTTTTCAGCGTCATTGTCTGATCGGGTGTCGTTTTGTTAAACCACTTATCAACAAACAACATTACAACACCACCGATAACCAACATAACGGCGACAACCGTAACGCTTTCGAGCATCTCGTCTATTTTGTCACTGAACAATAATCCGAAAAACGCAGCAGGTATAAAAGCAACTAACAGCTTCCAGTAAAAATCGTATTTATATAAAAACCGTCTGCCGTATTCCACCCATCGGGCAGATCCGGTTTTTCCGGAAACGGCCTCAGAATCGAATATTTTACAAGGATTCAACTTAAAGAACCGTTTCCAATACAACACGACTACCGACAAGATCGCCCCAAACTGTATAATCACGGTAAATGCTTTTACGAAGTCACTACTCGGGACACCCAACATATTCTGGGTAATGATCATGTGACCGGTAGAAGAAACCGGAAGAAACTCGGTCAATCCTTCTACAATCGCTATAATAATGGTCTGAAACCAACTTAATTCTTCCATATACTTATCGTACTGCGTTTTATTTCGATTTTTTCATGATTGCATAAATCATAAACACAAATCCGGCAAACGCAATACCGGGAGCTAATACGATACGTCTGAAACTGAAAATATCCGGATTATAATGTTCCGGTGTAGATCCGGGACCTGCCATCAAAGCAAACCCTAAAATAATCACAGCAAAAGCGATACCGATCAAAATCAAGTTCTGTTTTCCTAATGCAAAATCTTTTGTATCCATCTATATTTATTTTCTATGGTTCTAAACATAATATAAATTATCCCGATCCATCCGGATATAACGATTTACAGCAAACCACGCAGAAATCGCAGTAAGTACAACTCCCAATAAAAGGACAATCACAAACACCCAAAGAAGGGAGCTGATATCGATCAATGTGTACAGATTATCAAATTCGGTCAGCAGATAATAGACACATCCGGAGAGTAAAGCCATTGCTATAAACGCACCGATAATTCCGTTTACAATATTGGATATGATGAACGGTTTACGAATAAATGCAGGAGTCGCTCCCACCAACTTCATAGTATGAATAATAAAACGCTTAGAATAAGCGCCAAGACGTATTGTATTACTGATCAAGGCGAACGATATGAGCATCAGTACGACAGCTAATCCCAAAAGCATAAGACTTATACGACGAATGTTGTCATTTACCAATTGTATCAGATCTTTTTGATAAACTATATCATCGATCGCAACAGTTCCTTTTCTTAATCCTTTCTCGATCCACACCAGACTATCAGGATGAGCATAATCCGAACGAAGTTTTACTTCGATAGAGGCTTGCAACGGATTAAAGCCCAATAAATCTTTCGGGTTTTCCCCTAATTCGACCTCCAACTCTTTTAAAGCATCTTCTTTCGATATATATTGAGTCGCTCTTACATAAGGAGCTATATCAAGTTTTTTTTGTAACTTTTTCACCTGCGACTCCTTCACATTCTCTTTCAAAACAATGGAAAATCCCATGTTTTCTTTTACATACATCGAAAGACGCGTTGCCAATATACCCATAAGAACAACAATTCCCAAGATAAAAAGTACCAAGGAAATACTGATAGTAGAGGTCAGGCGCGCATTAAAGAACGTAATATGTCGTCCGGATTTCGATTCGCTCATTACTTTATTCGTAATAATTCAAAAATACAGCATTGAAAAGCTCAGGAAAGAAATCTAAAAAATAGAGTGATACAGAAACATCGATAGTCTTAAAAAAATTCAGAAACCGGATAACCGATATGACTTTACCGCTTGATGATATATTTTGTTTTATTTTCTATCTCTCTTATTCTCAGACTCCCGCAATACTTCAATTATAACTAAAATAACGCAAGTACACTTTTACCCGAAATTTGAGGCAAAATAACAAATAATAAACGAATTACGGCATTTTAATTCGTTTTTTTTAACAAAATATTATCTCAACTTATTTTTCTCAAAATAAGGGCCTGCGATATGGCGGAAGAAAAAGAATCCTAACACCACCAATACCAATGCAAACGTATAAGCTGCGGTATAATCCGACATATCGGCAATGCTTCCCCCGATCAAGACTCCTAGGCCTAACCCCAAGTCCCATGCGGTAAAAAATGTAGAATTTGCAGTACCTCTTTGACTATGAGTAGCTAAATTGATAAAAAGATTCTGAAATGAAGGACAAATCAAACCGTATCCCATTCCTAAAACAGCAGCAGAAAAATAATATCCCACAGGAGATTTCAGAAAGATAAAAACAGAATAACCGATAACAAGGAATACAATCCCAACCGTTATCATATTGACGATCAATCCTTTATTCAAATATTTTCCGGTAGTAAGCCGAGAAAATATAAGACCGAAAGCCATAAGCATAAAATATAATCCTGTTCCCGAGTCTATTCCTACCTCCTCTTTCCCATATATAGCCAAATAAGTAGAAAGGACTCCGTAACTGAACGAGAGAAGGCAAAGAGAGATCGCTCCGGATACCCCTTTTACCAATAAAAAACGGTCGAGAGAGACATGTTCTTTTTCCGGCTGCATCTCAACGGAACGCTGTTTCAACGGCATTTTTATGGTAGTAATCAAAATGAAACCCAATATACAGGAAAACAAGGATAATAAAAATATCGAATCATAATTGCGGAATGCATCCAATATATATAATGATACGGTAGGTCCCATTGCCATTGCCAAATTACTGCTTACTCCATAATATCCTATTCCTTCCCCTCGGCGTGAAGACGGCATGACATCGATCGCCACAGTACTGTTCGAAACAGTCACCATACCGAATGCCAGGCCGTGCATCGCCCTTATTACAGCAAAAAGAAGCAGTGTCCCGGCAAGTAAATATCCGCCGAAAAATAGAGTAAACACCCCATAACAAATTAACTGTAACGGCTTACGGGAAAATGTATCGACCATGTATCCTGCAAAAGGACGGACAAAAAGAGCTGTTATCGTATAGGAGGAAAGTATAACTCCCACAGTCGCCTTATTCGACCCGAATTGTTCCATCAAATACATAGGCAGCACAGGTAACAACAGATAAAAAGCAAAAAACAGAAGAAAATTACCCCCGGCAACCGCTAAAAAACTTCGAGTCCACAACTTATCCTTCATCATAACACTTTCGATTTAGCACAATAATTTTCCGCATCTTGTGTCAAAAGTCATCTCAACGGAAAAATTTATGAATTTTTCGATGCAAAGGTAATAGTTTTCAAACAAAAATATTCAGCCGTCTCTTTGACTGTTTAAATTCTCCGATAAAGAAATTCGATCAAGGTCTTCTTTACATTTTGTTTCGACAATTATATCCGATCATAAAGCACAAGTTGAGACTCAGGTCCCATATTAAACAGCAAATCGAGAATGCTGGCATCGGGTATAAAACCCAACTTCGATGAAAAGACCTGATAATACGGTTGCAGATGAAATCTTTTATCAATCTCTTTTTTAGGATGTATCACATCTCTGAAATCATCTGTTTCGCTTCCTGTATAATCAACATATTCACCGCTATAAACAACATTGGGCGTTATTTCTAACAATCTGCATATTGTTTCCCGCAAAGACTCGTTCAAGTCGAATAGGAATGTCCCGGATAATTTTTTTTCAAAAAATGGAATAATATCATCTTGATAATACTCAAAAAAAGGAGAAGAACCGTATGCCGAAACAATAGCATTCCAATGCATGTGTTGCCAATTATCATGGTCGGAAATGCGAATATCCCGAGTAAGACACTTCGCCGTATCGGGCTTGATCACCGGAACAGAAAGAGGAATCAACCCGTTTGCACTAATTATATTACATCGGTTACGATAAGTTTGCTTTACATAATTACAGCATTTCTCCACAATTATATGATCTCGGTTACACAATGTTTTATAATAAGAAACCGGAGCTAAATAAGCTGTAGAAAGACAAGCTGAAGTCATAATCAAAGAACTTTAAAAATACGGTCGATACGAAAAGCTTTATAAAAAGGCTTTCCCGAATCGAAAGAAAGCCAGACTCGGCTACCTTTACCCACCAAATGAGAATGAGGAAGAGCACCGAAGCTTCGCGAATCTGTTCCCATTTCACGATTATCTGCCAATACCCAATAGTAAGGCTGAGCAAAACGATATGAAACTATTTCGGTTTCACCATCATAGATTCTTCCGTCACGCACCTCTACATCTCTTCCTTCATACGCACTCATCAACCGGGCAATAAATGAAGCGTTTTCGGCATTCACCGATGTAGCTTCTCCAAACAAAGGAAGTACGACCCGAAAATTATTGCGATCAAGATTAACTTCTTGTAAAAGATCAGGAGAAGCCAATAGGTTCTTGACTCTAAAATAGTCATAACGAGACAAAAAATAGAGACTTTTTTTCTCGATTTTCGTTGAAACAGGAGTGATATTCAACTTTAAAAACAAGGAATCTATCACCGACTTTACCGAATCGGCGCAGAAATAAGCAGCAATTGCACGGGAAGGCTGAGAAACGAAGTTACCATTAATACGTAAAACCCCATTTTGAAAACTTACCGTATCCCCGGGAAATCCGATACAACGTGCAACCGCAATTTTTTTTCGATCTACCGGAATATTCTTTTCTAAAGAAGGAATATTAAAAACGACAATATCATTACGATTAGGGAACTTTCTGAAAAAATACATTTCCGGGATTCCCAAAGAGATATATGACCGGATTTTCGTACCGGGAATCGTATCATAACAAAACGGTAATGAAACTGGGGTTTGAGGCACACGTACACCGTAACTGCTTTTCCAAACCCAAAGATGATCGCCTTCTAACAAAGTATTTTCCATTTGATTGGCAGGGATACGAAACGATTCGGCACAAAAAGTCCGCAAAAGCCACACCGACAATATAATTCCGACAATCAGCTTCCATGGAATTTTCCCTTCCTGTACGCCCCTCTCCTTCATGAATCATCAATCCTTTGTCACGCATTTGAAGAAACGATCAAAACGAATGCGTCCGTCAAACCAGCCTCTATCTTTATCAATAGACAGCCACACAAACAATGGTTTGCCGACTATATGATCTTCTGGGACAAATCCCCAGCTACGACTGTCCGCCGAATTATCCCGGTTATCGCCGAGCATCATGTAATAATTCATCTTAAATTGATACGTATCGGTCTCTTTCCCATTTATATAGATCTTGCCATCTTCTTTTACCTGCAAATCGTTTCCCTCATAATTACGAATCACCCGTTCATAAATAGGCAAATTGTCTTGCGTAAGTTTCAATACAGCACCCCGTTCGGGAATCCAAACCGGCCCGTAATCGGCACGGGTCCATTTCTTATAATATCCTAAAGGATATGTATCTCCACCGAAATCTCCCGGTTCGGGAACTATTTTTGTTATAAATTTATAGCTTTTCAGCTTATTTAAAGCTTCTTGAGTAAGAGGAAGACGATAAACCGGATTGAATCCCATATCGGCATTTCTCGGAAAACCCAAATATTCAAGAACATTATCATAACCACGATCTTCACTAACGAGGAAACGATCGTCTTCACTGACATTCAATTCTCTGAAGTTAGATTCTCCCAACCGAATATCCGGACTACTGGTCATTACATAATAATTAAGCTGCATTTCTTTAGGATTTTTCAACGGCTTTCCATCGATATACACTTGATTATTACGAATTTCAAAATTATCTCCGGGCATTCCTATACAGCGTTTTACATAATTTTCCCGACGATCTACCGGACGATAAACGATATCACCAAAATCCTCTTTATTACTGTTTACAGTTTCCCAACCTACTTTACAATAGAGCGAATAATTGGGATTCTGAACCTTTAATGCCACCGTATCGCCCGCCGGAAAATAAATCTCTTTATTCCTCCTTACAATTTCCCGACCTATTCCATAACAAAGTGTATAATAATCGGGGTTCTGAACCTTTAATGCCACCGTATCGCCTGCCGGAAAATTAAACACGACGATGTCGTTGCGTTCTACCTGTCCCAAACCTTTCAGACGATGATAAGGCCATTGCGGCCACTCTATATAGGACTTTGTGTTGATAACCGGCATTGTATGCTGCGCCAGCGGAAAAGATAAAGGAGTGTTCGGGACACGAGGTCCGAAACTTAACTTACTGACAAACAAATAATCACCGACCAATAGGGTCTTTTCGAGAGAAGAAGACGGGATCTTATAATTTTGAAAAAAGAAAGTATTGATCAGATAAACAGCAACCAAAGCATACAAAATGGCATCGACCCACTCCATCGTTTTACGAGTAGCCTTATTTTTCGACTTCTTCCAAAATGTCCAAGGTATAAATCGGGTAATATATATATCGAGCAAAACCAACAGCCCCGGCAAAATATAATAATTATCGAGCCATATCGCAAAAGCTATATAGATGATACATGCTATCGAAAAACGTATCCACCGGCTTTTGCGTACACCGGAAAAACGCCCTTTTATTGATTTTTCCTTTTCCGGGGATATAGTTGTTTTTTCTTCTTCCATTATAATCGTATATTAATGTTGTTCTTAAAATTTAAGCATGTCCTGCATTGTCAAAAAGCCCTTTTTCCCACAAGTAAACTCTGCGGCAATCACTGCACCTAAAGCAAATCCCATACGACTTTTGGCGTCATGAGTTATGCTGATCGTATCTACATCCGATTCGTAAATAACCGTATGTATTCCCGGAACTTCACCTTCTCTTACCGAACAGATTCCGATCTCATCTTCTGCAGGTTCTTTCCCTTCAACCCATTTATTTTTTCGTTCTATATTATCGATCAGACCTTCCGCCAACGTAATCGCCGTACCGCTGGGAGCATCCAACTTATGAACGTGATGTGTTTCTACCATTCTCACATCATAAGCCGGAAAATCATTCATAATTTTTGCCAGATATTTATTGAGTGCGAAAAAGATATTTACTCCTAAACTAAAATTCGAAGCATAAAAAAATGTTTGTCCGGCTTTACAAGCTTCTTTTATTTCAGGCAGATGTTCAAGCCAACCAGTCGTACCCGAAACGACCGGAACTCCGGCAGCAAAAGCCCTGCGATAATTATCCATCGCCACGGCCGGCATAGAAAACTCTATGGCTACGTCGGCACTTTTGAACGCATCAGACGTAAAATCTTCTTGATTATTCACATCAATGACAGAAACGATCTCATGTCCTCGCTGAAGGGCTATTTGTTCAATCGCATGCCCCATCTTTCCGTAACCTATTAACGCTATTTTCATCTGTTCTATTTCTGTTTTAAAACATCTCACAAATCATCCGGTTTTTACCGGATATTCTTTAATTTGCAAATATAATAAATTCAATCTGAAATTTCGAACTCAAAGATTTTTTCCGACAATTCATAACATTCGGATAATCTTTTGAGCATCAAAATTATGATTCAATGGAAAAGTTATTATATTACGTTTGGGAACATCGCCTTTTCGATAACCGGAACTTACTTACGACAAAAGGCGAAAAGATAGAAATTATCGATCCGGGACACCGAAACTCAGACTCCGGTCCGGACTTTTTCAATGCCAAAATTCGTATAGGAGAAAAGTTATGGGCAGGAAATGTCGAAATACATAAAAACGCCTCCGACTGGAAACTTCATAACCATAACCACGATAAATCTTACGATTCGGTAATATTACATGTTATAGAAAACAACGATGCAGAAATTGTTCGTTCTACCGGAGAAATTATCCCCCAACTCATAATACGGTATCCGGACATAATTAAAGACAATTATGAATTATTAATCCATCAAAACTCCTTTCTTCCCTGCGGAGACCGTTTGCATGAACTACCGCCTCTTTTTTTAACCGACTGGATAACGTCTTTAGCGATGGAACGCCTTCAAGAAAAAGCCCGACGGATATGCAACTGGTTAGAATCTTATAGAGGAAATTGGGAAGAAGTATGCTACATTACTTTGTCTCGAAGTTTGGGTTTCGGAACCAATAGCGATGCTTTCGAAAGGCTTGCCCGCAGCTTGCCCTTACTGTTCATGCAAAAACATGCCGACTCTCTGTTCCAAATCGAAGCTTTTCTTTTCGGGCAAGCCGGATTACTCGATCCGGAACATTTCCCGAATGATGCTTATTACCAAAGAATGGTAAACGAATATGCATTTCTCAAAAATAAATTCGGCCTTTCTCCTCTAAATCCGGAATGTTGGAAATTCGCCCGATTGCGTCCGGCAAATTTTCCTCATCAGCGAATCGCTTTATTGGCACAACTTATTCATCAAGGATTTTCTCTATTTACCCAAATTCGTGAAATTAAAGATGAGAAATCTTTCCGACGACTGTTCGATCTCTACCTAAACGGGTATTGGGATACTCATTACTCTTTCGGACAACCGTCACCACAACGGCCTAAAGCTTTAGGGAAAAGTGCCGTAGATATTTTGCTGATCAATACGGTAGCCCCGCTATTATATGCTTATGGAGTAAAAACAGGGAATGAGGTTTATAACGAACGGGCTATGAATCTGTTGGAAAATATAAAAGCCGAACAAAACAGAATAATCCGATATTTTTCTCAAGCGGGAATCAAAACCGATAATGCACTCGACAGTCAAGCTCTGATACAGCTACATACAGCCTATTGCGTGCCTAAAAAATGTCTGTATTGCCGGATAGGACACAGATTATTATCAAGCCCGATAAATCGTAAATAAAATAGAATAAATCTCATTTCAGAGACTATTTAAGAAGTCATTCAAATTTTCGTAAACCTTTTCTTGTTTTAATATGTTATTTCTAAGAAACACCCCAAACCGGAATTTCTTCAAAGACAGCTCATTCTCAAACAGCATAAATTATTTTTGTATGAAAACAATTAAAGGTACGATCACAGAACAAAATTTATTGAAAGCTTTCGCCGGTGAATCTCAGGCAAGAAATCGCTATTCTATTTTTGCAGAGGTAGCTAAGAAAGAAGGTTATGAACAGATTTCCGGAATTTTTCTTGAAACTGCAGATCAAGAAAAGGCTCATGCAAAACGTTTTTTCGATTATCTTGAAGGTGGTATGGTAATGATTACTGCCGACTATCCTACCGGACCTGTCGGCAATACAGCTCAAAACTTACTGGAAGCAGCAGAAGGGGAAAAGCTCGAATGGTCTTCTCTATATGCCGATTTCTCAGGAATAGCTGCCGATGAAGGATTTAAAGATATTGCCACAGCGTTTAAGATGATCGCCAAAGTGGAAGAGTTCCATGAATGGCGTTATCGCAAACTGCTTGCTCGGGTAGAAGATAGAATGGTATTCAAACGCGAAGAGCCCATTAAATGGCAATGCCGGAACTGCGGCTTCGTTCACGAAGGAAAAACTCCTCCCGAAAAATGTCCGGCATGTCTGCATCCGAAAGATTTTTTCGAACCTAAACGAGATAATTATTAATGGTGTATTTACGGAGCTCTACGGTTGTCTGAAATTTCGGACAGCCGTATTTTTTTGACTATAAACATATTATCATCACTCTTATTGCATAATAATTTATTTTTCTTATTTTTGTAAAATTAAGAATCCATAATACAATCTCTATACATGAAAAACTATTCGATATTATATTTTCTAACGGTTATACTCTTTGCATGTAATGGTAAGTCCGGTTCTCAGTCCAAAAGCACCGAACCCTCCGACTCTGCCCAAATTATCAAAATACAGAATACGATCGATACCACCGTTAATGGAGTAACTTTTAATGTTTCTTCCGTAAAACCGGCAGACTCTTTACTAAAGACATATCCGGTAAAAGATATGATGGAGTTGAAAATAGAGAAAAAAATATCTTTTTTACCGGATGAACATAAAAATGAACGCCTCATATATACCCGAGACAATGGATTTATAGAAACTTTACAATATTGCTATGACGAACACAGGTCGCTGAAACTGAGTCCGGATCATATCTGGACATTAATCTGTCAGGCGACATCGATACACATAAACCAACATTATGATTCTCTTAAAAATATCATCTTTACAGATGAAAAGAAAGAAGAACTTATCATTCGAAACGACAGCCTCGAAAACAATGCAAGATATTGGGGAACATTGATAAAGGATTTTTGCAATGAAACAAAAAATCATACCCGTAACGACCTTTATGATTTCTTTGTTCCGAACTTTTCGACCACAACCCCAGTTCAGACAACCGTTTACCAAATAACCCTTCTGGAAAGTTACAAAAAGAAATTCTCTTATGTAGGAGAAACCGGATGCGGCATTCCGCAAATAACGATTACGGGAAACAAAGAAGACTGGATATGGATATTCGATCATCTGTCGGATTTGGATAAACTCGGATTAACATGGTGGGGAAAGGAACTTAGACCTATAATAAAAGAGTTTATCAATGTTTTCGATGACAAAATCAATGTTTCATTCTGGGATTCCATATATAAAGATGCCGCAGAATACGGAGCATTCTATATATCGGGTTGGATTATCAAGTTTTTTCCATATTTACCGACAACGGGAGAGGATTTTTTAGGATATACTTCCGAAGGAAAGGGTAAATACGAGTTGGTATATCGCCTGAATCCCTATTTACATGGAAACGATTACAAATTATCTACATTAGGAACTGAAAGTTTTCCCTCCGGTTTATCGCAAATAGACATCAAATGGATAAATTATTTTAACCGAACAACTAAAAAAATGGAAGCTTATTCCGGATTTTTCGGGGTGAAACAGTCACAAGATAAAACACTCGAACCGTTTATTTCCTGGCTCGTATGCAAAAAAGATACTTCAAAAGTAAAAATGGATGTATCCGACGTATTATCTCTATCCCCTAAACATCACAACGACCCGCAATTATGGTCTCCCAGAATATGCAATGAATACACCGATTCGGCTATATATGATATTAAAAAATTCAAATCGCAGCAAGCAAGTCTTTTATTTATACGCAATGAATTGAACCAAAATAAAGAGAAATACCAACAACTGAATAATATCGATCTTTCCGGAGATACATTGCGTTTCGTCATAACTTGTGACGGTTCGGTAGCTCAAATAAAACTGAAAGGCCGCAATACGGAGAATAAGAAACTCATCGACTTTTTCGAAAGGGAGTTGACGATTTTACCTGAATCATGGATGCCCGCTCTCGCCCATCCCGATAAAGTCCTCGATTATTTCGATTTTTCAGAAGAAGAACTGAAATTGAAAGTAAAAGCCAATAGTGAATTGGAGATCGTATTTTAGACAATCTCCTAAACAAGCTTAAACAGAAACGGGATCATACACGAACTCTACTGCACGATCTTGCCGCAATGAAACAGGCACATCGATAAGTCGCTGGTTGCGACTTCCCCGAAAAAATAAGGAGGTATCTTTCTGCGTTTCTACGAATCTACCGTCAACCAATACATCTATATATGGCAATAGGAGGGATAAACGGGCAGAAGCAACGATCTCCTCATATAAATATCCGGTATAGCACCATATATTTTTAGAGGTTTCTTCTTTTATACGACGTGCTAATTCGGTAAAAGCTTCCGGCTGAAAGAACGGGTCACCGCCGCTAAAAGTCACATTGTCGAAATCATTGCTTTTTATTACGGAAAGAATTTCATTCAACGACATTTTTTTTCCGTTACAAATATCCCATGACTGAGGATTATGACAACCCGGACAACGATGCGGACAACCGGCCGAATAGACCGAGGTACGCAACCCCGGTCCGTCGACAGTCGTATCTTCGACAATATCCAATATATATATATAATCAATCATGAACGACACGATCATTAAGTTCAGACAACTTTGCATGATTCCAACGGTCTGTCGTTCCCACCAGATAACCCGTAATCCGCTGAAGCCGGTCTATCTCTTTGCTACCGCAATGAGGACAGGTATCGAGTCCGGCAGAAGCATCTTCATAGCCGCATTGCATACAGCGGTTACGATTATGGTTTACCGATCCGTAACCGATATTATATTTATCCATCATATCGACAACAGCCATGATTGCCTCAGGATTATGTGTAGCATCCCCGTCTATTTCGACATAAAATATATGTCCGCCACGAGTCAAGTCATGGTAAGGAGCTTCTATTTCGGCCTTATGTCTTGCACTGCATTTATAATACACCGGAACATGATTCGAGTTGGTATAATAATCCCGGTCTGTAACTCCCGGAATAACACCGAATGTCTGACGGTCTTTTGCCGTAAATTTTCCGGACAATCCTTCAGCCGGTGTAGCCAATACGCTGTAATTATGCTGATATTGATCACAAAAACGGTTTACCTGATCACGCATATAGGTAATAATACGCAATCCCAATTCTTGAGCAGAAGCATCTTCTCCGTGATGTTTACCGACAAGAGCAACCAGACATTCCGCCAATCCGATAAAACCTATACCCAAAGTTCCTTGATTAATAACCGATGCTATCGTATCATTCGGCTTCAACTTCTCACATCCATTCCACAAAGCGGACATCAACAAAGGAAACTGTTTGGCATAGGCCGTCTTCTGAAACTCGAACCGCTCGTGAAGTTGCAGTGCGGTAATCTCGAGCACTTCATCCAGCTTAGCAAAAAAACGAGCAATCCGTTCGCTTTTGTCTCGAATATTCATACATTCTATCGCCAACCGAACGATATTGATTGTCGTAAAAGAAATATTTCCGCGTCCTATCGATGTTTTTTCTCCGAAACGATTTTCAAAAACGCGGGTACGACATCCCATTGTCGCCACTTCATATTTATAACGCTCCGGATCATCGATACACCATTCTTCATGATTATTGAAAGTTGCATCCAGATTCAAGAAATTAGGGAAAAAACGACGGGCACTTACCTTACATGCCAATTTATAAAGGTCATAATTCCTGTCTTCCGGCAAGTAACTTACTCCACGTTTTTTCTTCCATATCTGTATGGGAAAAATAGCTGTAGCCCCGTTACCTACACCTTCATACGTAGATCCCAGCAATTCACGAATGATGCAACGCCCTTCGGCCGAAGTATCGGTTCCGTAATTAATAGAGCTGAACACCACCTGATTGCCTCCCCGAGAATGAATCGTATTCATGTTATGAATAAAAGCTTCCATAGATTGATGCACCCGACTTACCGTGCGGTTGACTGCATGCTGCACGACACGTGCATCCCCTGTAAGACCATCAAGAGAACGGGTAATATAGTCATCCAAATCCACTTGATAAAGATGAGAATAATCAACACCGTTCATATCGGAAATTACTTTTATTTCTTCGATAAAACTGTTTCTTACGAACGGAGCTAAATAGAAATCGAAAGCCGGAATCGCCTGTCCGCCATGCATCTCGTTTTGAGCCGTTTCCAAAGAAATACACCCCAAAATACTTGCCGTCTCTATTCGTTTTGCCGGCCTGGACTCCCCATGTCCTGCAAAAAATCCGTTTTTCAAAATCTTATCTAACGGATGTTGTACGCACGTGAGGCTTTTAGTAGGATAATAATCTTTGTCATGTATATGGATATATGAATCTCTTACTGCCGTTTTGACTCTTTCACTCAATAAATAGTCATCTACAAAAGGTTTTGTAGTCTCACTTGCGAATTTCATCATCATACCTGCCGGAGTATCAGCATTCATATTGGCATTTTCGCGAGTTATATCGTTTGATTTAGTCTCTATAATTTCAAGAAAAATATCGCGGGTTTTCGCTTTGCGGGCAATACTCCTTTGATTACGATAAGCAATATAACGCTGGGCTACATCTTTACGGCTACTTTTCATCAGTTCCACTTCGACACAATCCTGTATTGCTTCCACACTCATTTGCTCGCTTCCCCGACATACGATACGATCGGTGATCTGACGAATCAAACTCATATCCTCACCCTTATCGGTATGCAACATCGCCTTACGAATAGCTGCAATAATTTTTTCTTCATTGAAACCCACGATACGTCCATCGCGTTTTACTACTGTCTGTATCATTTTTTTTGAGACTAAAATTTATTTTTATATCGTTTTTATTATCTCTGAATACCGATGTAAAGGTAAAAAATTTATTTCTTATATAACAATACAATTTCTATTTTTGAAAACTTTTTATATCAATAAAATTTATATATAACTAATTATCAACTTTTTAATTTTTAAAATTAGAAACTTCTAAAAATAATATCAATATAAAATTATTCAAAATTGAAAATTGCATATATCTATAAAATAAAAAAGTTACCGAAAAAAAATATTACGGTAACTTTCTCAAAGTTTATGATAACAGACTAAATTATCAGTAAAAAATATCTGATCAAATTTTATTTTTCTTAGGATAATCTATCGTATAATGCAGGCCTCTGCTTTCTTTACGTGCCATGGCTTGCTTGATGATCAAATACCCTACATTAATAATATTGCGCAATTCGCATATCTCCCGAGTCACGACCGAACGCTGGAAAAGATCTTCCGTCTCACGATAAAGTATTTCCAATCTGTCCAAAGCTCTTTTCAGACGCAGATTGGAACGCACTATTCCCACATAAGCCGACATAAGCTGTTCTACTTCCCGTACGCTTTGCGTTATCAATACCATCTCTTCTGGCAATGATGTACCCTCATCGTTCCAATCGGGAATATTTTCTTGTATCTTTATATCGGGCAATACTTTCACCGCATGTTTTGCTGCAGCATCCGCATAAACTACCGCTTCTATCAACGAATTGGAAGCCAATCGATTCGCACCATGCAAACCGGTACAAGAACATTCACCTACGGCATACAAGTTTTTTATAGACGTACGTGCATCCAAATCAACTTTAATACCTCCGCACAAATAATGTGCAGCCGGAGCTACAGGAATATAATCTTTTGTTATATCGATCCCCAAACTCAAACATTTTTGATAAATATTAGGAAAATGCTTTTTGGTCTCTTCCGGGTCTTTATGGGTCACATCAAGATATACACATTCATCTCCGCGAGTTTTCATTTCATTATCGATGGCACGGGCTACAATATCACGAGGAGCTAATGATCGGCGATCATCGTACTTCTGCATAAACTCTTTTCCATCTTTAGTTTTCAATACAGCTCCATAACCGCGCATCGCCTCGGTAATCAAGAAACTGGGACGCTCTCCCGGATTATATAATGCAGTAGGATGAAATTGGATAAATTCCATATCTTTTACATCGCCTTTTGCACGATATACCATGGCAATACCGTCTCCAGTAGCGACAGGCGGATTTGTGGTAGTCCGGTAAACATTTCCTACTCCTCCCGTAGCAATCAAAGTAGTTTTTGAAAGAAATGTATGAATATGGTTCGTATTCTGGTCAAGTACATAAGCACCGTAACATTCTATATTACCGGTGTGACGGGTTACGTTTACTCCCAAATGATGCTGTGTTATGATTTCGATCGCAAAATGATTCTCAAAAACTTTAATTTTCGGATGATTTTTCAAAGCTCTGATCAAACTATCCTGAATTTCAGCTCCGGTATTGTCCTGATGATGCAAAATGCGGAATTCGGAATGTCCTCCTTCTTTATGAAGATCAAATTTTCCATTCTCGTCTTTATCAAAACTTACTCCCCAATCGATCAACTCCTTAATCTGACCGGGAGCTTCTCGCACCACTTTCTCGACCGCAGCCCGATCGCTGATCCAATCTCCCGCAATCATCGTATCTTCAATGTGCTTCTCAAAATTATCGACCAGCGTATTGGTTACAGAAGCAATTCCTCCTTGTGCGTAAAACGTATTCGCTTCTTCAAGACCTGTTTTACAAATTACAGCTACACGACCTTTTTCAGCTACTTTCAAGGCAAAACTCATCCCTGCTATACCCGAGCCTATTACCAAAAAATCAAATTTATGTGTCATATTTTTCTTTTTTTCGATACGATTGCCGAGCGTATCCGAACTTTTCTAAACACAAAGGTAAAAATAAAGTAGCAATGTTGTATCTTCGTAAAAAATCTATTTCTATGCAACGTACATTCAAATCAAAAATAGGAATTCTCACCCATATATTACTGCTGATAACGATCATTCTCCTTTTTTACAGTATGTGGATTAAATCGATCATTTTTTTAGTCATCATGCTCATCATAAACGTATTGTTCGTTCCTTCTTTTATACACACGGAATATATATTCAATAACAATATGTTATATATCAAATCGGGATATTTACCTGTAATAAAAATCAAGTTAGATACTATATCGGAAATTGTTTCTCATCCGAAAAAAAACTCGTTATTTACTACGAATCCTATAAAAAGGTATGCTTTATCAAGTGACCAGATTATACTATACTGCAAAGATAATCGAAGAATAGCTATTTCTCCTTATGATAAAGAAGGGTTTATCCGTGAAACAATCAAATGCAATTCCGACATAAAAATCACAAAATAAAATTGATAGAAACAAAAAAGATCTGCTTAAGCGAAACTATTTAAGCAGATCTTTTTCATATCATATTTTTCTATCTATCATTTGATTTCTAAACCGAGTTTTTTCAACTGCTTATTATCGGATGTTCCGCCATAAAGAATTTCATATTTTCCCGGTCGTACTTCCATTTTCTCAGTCACCGGATTAAAAAATTCGAAAGAAGAAGCCGGCAAATCTATTTTTACAGGTACGGTTTGCCCCGCTTTTACCGAAACACGTTTATATCCTCTCAATGATTTAGAAGGACCTTCGGGATCTTGCAAATTGCGTATATATACTTGAACTACTTCATCCCCGTCTCGCAGACCCGTATTTTTCAAATTCAGACTCAAAAATACCGAATCATTTACCCTCATAGACTTTTTACTCAATTTAGCTTTCGAATAACTGAAACCGGTATAACTCAATCCATGCCCGAAAGGATATAAGGGTTTTCCTTTAAAATAACGATAAGTACGCCCTTGACCTTCGGACATATTATAATTTTCAAAATCAGGAAGATCATCGGAAGATGCATAAAAAGTCAACGGCAAACGCCCGGCAGGATTGTAATCTCCGAAAAGCACATCGGCAACCGCAGTACCCCCCTCCTGTCCCGGATACCAAGCCTGAAGAATAGCATCCATATTTTTATCTTCCCAAGATAAAGCCATAGTACTTCCCGAACACAATACAAAAATTACGGGCTTTCCTGTTTCTTTCAAAGCTTTCATCATATTTTTCTGTACTTGAGGAAGATCTATATTCGTGCGGTCACCATTTCTGAATCCGGGATATTTCACTCCCATTTCCTCTCCCTCAAGAGAAGAAGAAATACCTCCGACAAAAATAATAACATCTGCATCTTTCACTTTTTCGGCGACAGCTTTATAATCGATTTGACGGCTCAACCCTACATCGAATTTAAGTGCTCCTTTTCCTCCTCCCTGATAATATTCGATAAGAATATCATATTTCTTTCCTTTTTCAACATTCATCCGATAATCTTTTCTGGATGCAGGTCCGTTTTTCCAATCCGAAATAATTTCTTTTCCATCGACATAAACACGGCAACCGTCATCTGCCGATATAGTAAATACAACCTCTTCGGTTCGTTCAGGAACAAATACAGACTCGAAACGAGCTGAAAAATCTTTTAGATTCACTCCGGGCATAAAGACTGTTTCTCCTCCCGTATCGAAATTAAAAGGTTCGCTTATTTGGCCTGTCGCTGCAATATCTCCCGACAAATCTCGGTTATTCCAGAAAGTCGCTTTAAAACCTTTTTTACCATTATATTGACACCGATCGAAATAACTGAAAAAAACTTCGGTATCTACATAGTCGCACCCCTTTTCATAAATTACGCTTCCTTCAGGCAACTTAGCTTTAATTCCTTCCAATATAGTAACCGATCTGTCGGGCGTCCCGTTATAATTAGCCCAAAGCATTACCGAGTCATTAGCATTCGGTCCCATTACCGCTACTTTCTTTATACTTTTACTCAAGGGTAACGTATTATTTTTATTACTCAACAATACCATACTTTTACGTGCCATTTCCAAGGCCTTTGCCTTATGCTTATCGCAACAAACTACCGAATAAGGAATAGAAGACCAAGATACCAAAGAGTCATCGTCGAACATTCCCAATTCAAAACGGGCACGAAGCAATCGAAAAACAGATTCATTGATTTTAGTTTCGGTAATTAGTCCTTTTTCCAAAGCTTCATCCAAAGCCCAATAAGAACCGCCGCACTCCAAATCTGTTCCGGATATAACCGCATCTGCCGATGCATCTGCCGCCGAAGCGTGAGTCTCATGTCTGCCTTTTGTATAAAAATCGGCAATAGCTCCGCAATCGGAAACGATAACATCATCGAATCCCCACTCGTCTTTCAATATATTTATCAACAGAGTCTTATTAGAACAACAAGGTTCTCCTTCAAAACGGTTATAGGCGCACATTACTTCTTTCACTTTTCCTTCTGTAACAAGCGCCTTAAAAGCCGGCAAATAAGTTTCTCTTAAATCACGTATAGAAATATTTTCGGCATTATAACTATGCCTATTCCATTCAGGTCCGCTATGAACAGCATAGTGCTTCGCACAAGCGTGAGCCTTATCATACTTTTGAGTACCGTCTCCCTGAAGACCTTTTACGACAGCAAGCCCCATTTTCGTAGTCAAAAAAGGATCTTCTCCATATGTTTCCATGCCGCGTCCCCAACGAGGATCACGGAAAATATTGATGTTCGGAGTCCAGAACGTAAGTCCTTTATAACCGTTATACATTCCTTTTCTCTGAAAATCATGATATTTCGCCCTTCCTTCATCCGAAACCATATCGAACATTTCATAAACAGCTGTATCATCAAAAGTCGCTGCCAGACCTATTGCTTGCGGAAAAACCGTTGCTTTTCCCGCACGTGCAATTCCATGTAAAGCTTCATTCCACCAATCATACGGACGAACGCCCAGACGTTCTATACCTCCGCTGTTATTGTGCATTTGGGCGAACTTCTCTTTCAAAGTCATCCTATTCAATAAATCCAAAGCTCTTTCATCGGGAGATAATTCCGGATTTTTATACGGAGGATTCTCGGCCCTAAAAGAAAAAGCTGAAAAAAACAGCAGTGTAAATAAAATTACTTTTTTCGATTTCATGTGTGTTATTGTTTTGTGTAACTAAAAATAATTCATCTATTATAACCAACCCGATTTTTTATACCAGTTTACAGTTTCATAAACACCTTTTTTCAAAGGATAATCAGGTTCAAATCCAAGTTCTTTTTGTAAAGGAGTTATATCGCAAATCCAGTTACGTTGCTTCATAATATTATACTTATCTCTATTAAGCGTACTGGCAGAACCTGTCAAAGACGCAAAAAATTCGGCACAATAAGAAACAATCTTTAGAAAAACGAGAGGTAAACGAATAGGAATGACAAATCGCTTTCCCATAGCTGAAGCTATATATTTGCGAAATTGGGTAGAAGTATAAGCTCCTCCGTCAGAAATAAAATATCCTCGTTGTTTAACACCTTTATCTATAGCCAGAAAAATAGCTTTTACCAAATCCCGAACATAAATAAAAGTTATCAATTGCTTTTTATATCCGACAGAAAAGTCAAATCCGAATTTGATAGTTTTCATCATCAGATAATAATCTTTTTCACGAGGACCGTATACTCCGGTAGGACGCATTATCACATAAGGAAAATTCGATAAGGAATAAAGATGCTGTTCTGCTTTAAGTTTACTCTTCCCATAACGAGTATTGGGATGCGGAACATCGCCTTGCCGTATAGGAGTAAAACCTGTTTCATCACCTATTCCCCACGCACCCAGACTACTCATCATGATAAATTGCTCGGGGACGGTTTCGGTTTCTATTAAAGCTTCGGTAAAATTTTTTACAAAACCGTAGTTGATCAGATCGAAGTCTTCAGGATTTTTACATTTTGTCACTCCCAAATTATGAACAATATAATCCCACGCACCGAACTTTTCTTTTTGTTCTGAAAGCTGTTTTTTCAATTGTTCCTTATCATTAAATTTAAGGTCTATAAATTTTATATTTTCATCCTTCAAATATTCTTTATTGGTAGAGGCACGAACACCGGCCCAAGTTTCATAACCTCGCCGCAAAGCTTCTTCTACTATAAAACCTCCTATAAAACCTCCCGCACCCGTAACCAATATTTTTTTGAGCATAAATAACTTCATTTTATATGTGATAAAAGTAATAATAAAAGGAGAATTAACAAAAAATCATATCTTATTATTGCATTTTATTCTCTTCAAGGGCTTTAATAGATAGATTATTACAATCTTTAAAACATTTTGTTGACAATCTTTTTCTATATTTGCAACGCATATAGAGCTTATAGCCTCTTCATCAAATAAAATCTATGAAGCAATACAAATTACTGAACAATGTTTTAGGATGGGTCGTGTTTGTCATATCGGCCGTAACTTACATTTTAACGCTGGAACCAACAGCCAGTTTCTGGGATTGCGGAGAATTCATTTCTTCTGCATATAAACTCGAAGTAGGACATCCGCCCGGAAATCCTATTTTCATGTTAACGGGAAGATTTTTCGCAAATTTCGCCTCTGATCCTACTCAGGTAGCCTACATGATAAACCTGATGTCGGGACTACTCAGTGCAGGCACTATATTATTATTATTTTGGACTATAACTCATCTTGCCCGAAAAATAGTGGTAAAAGAAGGAGAAGAGATGAGTATGGGACAAATGATCGCTATTTTGGGAAGCGGACTCGTAGGTTCTTTAGCTTATGCATTCAGTGATACTTTTTGGTTTTCGGCAGTAGAAGGTGAAGTTTATGCATATTCTTCTTTCTGTACGGCTCTTGTATTCTGGCTCATCTTGAAATGGGAAACTGTAGCCGACGAACCTCATTCTTACCGGTATATAGTACTTATAGCTTATCTTATCGGTATATCCATTGCGGTACATCTTCTCAATTTATTATGTATTCCGGCTATCGTACTGGTATATTATTACAGAAAATTCAAAAATACGAATGCAAAAGGCTCTCTTATAGCTATTGCCATTTCGTTCGCTATAATCGTAATTTTATTATACGGATTGATTCCGGGATTTGTAAAAGTTGCCGGATGGGCGGAACTTTTATTTGTAAACGTATTCGGCGCACCTTTCAATACCGGTGTCATTATTTATTTCTTCCTCGTAATAGGATGCATTTCTTGGGCTATTTATGAAACATACAGTCAAAAAAATAAGTTCCGTTTGCGGCTCTCTTTCTTAATAAGCGTCATTATGGTAGGTATTCCTTTTATAGGAGATAAAATATGGATAGGCATATTGTTATCTATCATTTTAGCTTGTTATCTTTTCTTCAAAGAAAAGCTGCCGGTTCGTGCTTTGAATACTATTTTGGTATCTATCATGGTTATTTTCATAGGTTACTCTTCTTATGCCCTGATCGTGATTCGTTCTTCTGCAAACACACCTATGGATCAAAATTCTCCTGAAGATGTATTCAAATTGGCAAGTTATCTGAATCGGGAACAATATGGAGACCGTCCTCTTCTGTTCGGAAATACGTTCGTATCGGATGTAGCACGCGACAATAACGGAGCACCCATGTTTAAGGAAGGTTCAGCTATATGGAGAAGAAATATAAAAACCGATAAAAACGAAAAAGACAAATATATAATCATAGACCATAAACGAGATTATATATATACTCCCGAACTGGATATGTTTTTCCCTCGTATGTACAGCAGTAGTCCTCAACATATAGAAGCTTATAAAGAGTGGACTAATTTCAAAGGAAAACCTGTTAAAGTAAAAAATTACCAGGGAGAAACTCATACAGTCTATAAACCTACTTTCGGAGAAAATTTGAAATTCTTCCTCGATTATCAATTGAATTTTATGTACTGGCGTTATTTCATGTGGAATTTTGCAGGACGCCAAAATGATTTGCAAGGAAACGGAGAGGTAAGTAAAGGTAATTGGATCAGCGGTTTTAATTTTATAGATAAACACCTGGCCGGAGATCAGACTAATCTTCCTTCTGAACTGGCAAACAATAAAGGACGCAATGTATTTTACATGATGCCGCTCATATTGGGTCTTATAGGATTATTCTTTCAAGCATATTCGGGAAAAAAAGGTATAGAAGGATTTTGGGTAACGTTCTTCTTATTTTTCATGACCGGTATAGCTATTGTTATTTACCTGAATCAAACTCCTTATCAACCGCGTGAAAGAGATTATGCTTATGCCGGTTCTTTCTACGCATTTGCAATTTGGATAGGTTTAGGTGTAGCGGCAATAAGTAAAGGTCTTGAAAGATACCTTTCTCCGAAAGTGGCATCTTCCATAGCCACCGTACTCTGTCTCATAGTACCTATACAAATGGTAAGTCAGACATGGGATGATCACGATCGTTCGGGACGTTATACCTGTAGAGATTTCGGTAAAAATTACCTTTCCTGTATAGAAAAAGACGGTATTATTTTTACCAACGGAGATAACGATACTTTCCCTTTATGGTATGTACAAGAAACGGAAGGTTATCGTACCGATGTACGTGTATGTAATCTAAGTTACTTGCAAACCGATTGGTATATAGATCAGATGAAGAGTCAAGCTTATGAATCTACTCCTCTTCCTATATCTATGAAAGAATATCAATACGGTAACGGAAAACGCGAATATGCTTACTTATATAACGTTACACAACAACCTATGTCGGTAAGCGATGCAATGAACTTTTTCTTGTCCGATGAAGAATGGACCAAGAAAATACCCGAAGCACAAGGTACTTTCAACTATTTCCCTACCAATGCTTTTTATATACCTGTAGATTCTGCATCTGTATTGAAATCGGGAACTGTAACTCCTGAACTGAAAGACAGTATCGTTAAAAGAATAGATTTGTCATACACAAATAAAAATTCCATGACACTAAACGAAATAGCTATTCTGGATATGATCAATACAAATGCGAAAGAAGGCTGGAAACGTCCTATATATTATGCAGTAACCGTAGGACCGGAAATGTATATGAATCTTAAACCGTATTTCAGCCGTGTAGGATTGGCATATCGTATCGTACCTGTCAAAAATCCGGATGGAGACAGTTCTATCGATACGGAAAAAATGTATGACAATATGATGAACAAATTCGTATGGGGAGGCATTGAGAATCCTAACGTTTATTTAGACGAAAACATAAGAAGAATGTGTTTTACGCTGCGTATGATGTTTGTAGAACTTATCGGCCAGCTAATGGAAGAAGGTAAAACAGATAAAGCATTGAAAGCGTTGGATTATTGTATGGAAAAAATTCCAGGCACGGCAATTCCTCACGACTACATTTCTACTCAATTGGCTATGAATTATTATCAATTGGGACAAAAAGAAAAAGCGAAAAAACTATTGGAAGAGATAGCCGATAATTCTTTCGAATACCTCAAATGGTACACAACTCTTACCCCCAATCAATTGAGATCGATAGACAGAGATGTACAGATCAATCAGTTTATTCTTATAAAAAATGTCATACCTATGTTCATTTCTCAGAACGATCAAGAATCGGCAATGAAATATGTCAATAAACTAAAAAGCATAGGTATAGATCCTACTGCCATGCTGCAACAACAGTAAAAATATAAATATTCGACGAATAGGATATTCTCGTTATAAGAGAGAATATCCTATTTGTTTTAAAAAGTTTTGGTCATGTTGATAGAACAGCCGCCTTATTTATATAGAATGCTTTATCCGGAAACAATATGGCGTATTCCGGTTCCGGGAAAAGAAAAAAATATATATCTTACTTTCGATGACGGTCCTATTCCCGAAGTAACTCCCTGGGTACTTAACTTATTGGATCATTATCAAGTAAAAGCTACTTTTTTTTGTGTGGGAGAAAACGTTGCCCGAAACAGAGAATTATATGAAGAGATAAAATTGCGGGGACATTCTACGGGAAACCATACAATGAACCATATACAAGGTATAAAATATACTACTCAAAACTATGTGAGAAATGTAGAAGCGGCTAATCAACTCATAAAAAGCCAATTATTCAGACCTCCTCACGGTCACATGCGTTTCTCTCAACTCCTTACTTTACAAAAACTCGATTATCATATTATCATGTGGGATGTGGTAACTCGCGATTACAGTAAAAAATTAAACGGAGAAGATGTTTTTAATAACGTGAAGAAATTTGTAAGAAACGGATCTATCATCGTTTTCCACGATTCTCTCAAATCTCAAAAAAATTTACGTTATGCTCTTCCTAAATCAATCGAATGGTTATTAGAAAAAGGATATAGTTTTGAACGAATTTTCCCTTAAAAATAAAATCTTCGAACGAGCTTTTGCCTTAGGTTTCTCAGCTTGCGGTATAACTCCTGTAAAAGAAGTCGATGCAGATTGCCGTTTGCATTTCGACAAATGGTTACAGAAGGGTAAAGAAGCCCGAATGCAATATATGAAAAACTATAAAGACAAAAGATTCGATCCTCGATTATTGGTAGAAAACGCTCGTTCTGTGCTTGTAGTAGCCTTGAATTATTATCCCTCTATACACATTCCTGAAAATCATCCTCAATTCGCACTATATTCTTATGGACAAGATTATCACATTGTTCTAAAAGAAAAATTAAATGAATTATTTTCCTATATAAATACACTGATTCCCATAGAAGGAAGAATATTTTGCGATACAGCTCCCGTCATGGAACGTTACTGGGCTCAGCAGGCCGGTATAGGATTTATAGGAAAAAATACACAACTGATCATACCGGGAAAAGGATCTTTTTTCTTTTTAGGAGAAATAATTTCTTCTCTCGAACTACCATGGGATACTCCCATGCAAAACAGATGCGGACATTGCAATTCGTGCATCGAACACTGTCCCACACAGGCTTTGATTCCGGGCGATTTTACGACACTTGACTCTAACAGATGTATATCATACCAAACGATAGAGAACAGGTCTGATATTCCATTTGAAATAGGCTCTAAAATGAATAATAGAGTATATGGTTGCGATACTTGTCAGAAAGTATGTCCTTGGAACAGGTTTTCTATTCCCACAACAATACCGGAGTTTGAACCTTCTTCCGAGTTTTTATCTCTCGATCAAGAGAAACTTGAACATCTGACACACGAAGATTATAACCGCATATTTAAAAAATCGGCTGTCAAACGGGTAAAATACGAAGGACTTCTAAGAAATATAAATATGCTTCGAAAAAATAAATCAGAGTCCTAATTTCGCCGAAATATCGAGCATTCTCTGAATAGGCAATACGGCCTTTTCTCTTATTTCAGCGTCCACTGTAATTTCAGGCTGCTCATATTTGAGGCAATTATATAATTTTTCTATCGTGTTTAACCGCATAAAATTACATTCATTGCAAGCACAAGTACTATCATTAGGCGGGGCGGGAATAAAAATTTTATCAGGATTCTGTTTCTGCATTTCATGTAAAATACCCGATTCCGTAGCTACGATAAATCGTCTTGCTTCAGACTGAGTTGCAAATTTCAATAATGCAGCCGTAGACCCTATTTTATCAGCCAACGTCAATATGACGTTTTTACATTCAGGATGCGCCAATAATAAAGCATCAGGATATTCTTTTTTCAATTCCACTATTTTTTCAACAGAAAATTGTTCGTGTACATGACATGCACCATTCCACAGCTTCATATTACGCCCTGTGACGCTATTTATATAATTCCCGAGGTTTCTATCAGGTCCGAATATAATCTTTTCTTCAACAGGAAAACTTTCTACTATTTGACGGGCATTAGTAGAAGTGACCACTACATCGGTAAGAGCTTTGACCGCAGCCGATGTATTAACATAAGAAATGACCGTATGTCCGGGATTTTCTTTGATGAATTCGGCAAAGTCGGTAGCATTGCAACTATCGGCTAAAGAGCATCCGGCATTCAGATCGGGAACTAAAACCTTTTTATCGGGACAAAGAATTTTAGCTGTTTCACCCATAAAGTGAACTCCGCATAATACGAGAATGTCGGCTTTCGTCCGAGATGCCCATTGGGCTAAAGCCAGACTGTCCCCTACAAAATCGGCCATATCTTGCAAATCTCCCGACTGGTAGTAATGGGCAAGTATCACGGCATTCTTATCTTTCCGCAATCTATTGATTTCTTTTCTCAAGTCTATACCTTCCGGAACAGGGAAATCGACATATCCCTTATCGATGTTCACAATATTCATAATTATATTTCTTCTTTTATTTATTTAAAACTTAAAATAGATGATAATAATAGCTTGTTGATAGTATTGATATCTTTTTATAAGAACTATTGTATATTAAGTTATTAAAGTTTTGTCTCTTTTTATAAAGAGTATATCAACATCTGTTTTCTCTTATTATGAGAGTTTTATCATCGTAATTAACGATACGTTAATAAGTGGCAAAGTTAAAAACTTTCTTTTATTTACTGTATGGATAAACCCTTATTTTACAGTTGATATATTCATTTAAAACTTTTGTGTTTTTGATTTGTAATTTAGATTTCTTGTTTCATATAATAGAATATTTTAATTGTCTTATGTTTAATGAGAAAAAGTTATTCTTTATTTATCCGATGTTTTTCACAAGTTATCAGCATACTTTTAATAGGGTTTACGCAAAGAGAAAATTATATCTTTGCAATATATTAAGATGCGTAATATTTAGAGGTAATGAAAAAGAAAACCATTTTAGAACTTGATCGGATTTCACAAGAAGATTTTAAAAAGAAAGATAAGATACCTCTTATCGTGGTTTTGGATAATGTAAGGAGTTTGAATAACGTAGGGTCGGTTTTTCGCACAAGCGATGCTTTTTTAGTGAAAGCTGTTTATTTATGCGGTATTACTGCTACTCCTCCTCATCCTGAGATACATAAAACGGCTTTAGGAGCAGAAGATAGTGTCGAGTGGTATTATTTCGAGGATACTAACGCTGCTGTTGATAAATTACATGAAGAAGGGTATATCGTGTATGCCATAGAACAAGTTGAAAACAGTATCATATTATCTGATTTACAGTTGAATAAAGATTGTAAATACGCTGTCGTTTTGGGTAATGAGGTGAAAGGAGTGCAACAAAGCGTTGTTGATAAGTGTGATCAAAGTATAGAAATACCTCAGTTCGGGACAAAGCATTCTTTAAATGTATCGGTAACTGCAGGATTAGTTATATGGGATTTCTTTAAAATGTTGAGATAAATTTTATGTATTAAAGTTGTCCCGATTCTACTAAGATACATATTCTTTCCAGCATTTTGTCGCTCCCTTCCGGTTCCCATTCTTTTTTAAGGCTCACTCCGAACAAACTTCCGAAAGTTTGCCATACATTTGCCCGGAAACCTCCTAAAAAAGCTTTTATAAGATTGAAGGAAGATTGATTACATTCTCTGTCGATGAGTTTTATAAGCAATTTAGCTTGAGAATAGGTGAATGTTTTCAATACGGGTTTATACTCTTTGAAAAGTTCTTTCTCCATACGTTTTAAATGAGCTTTTCTTTCTTTTTCAGGTAGAGTTTGTATATATTCATAAGTTTCTATGAGTGCATTATATACAAGTTTTGCGTAGGGCAGAGTTTTTTTTACATCACGTACGGTTCTCCAGTAGTATTTTTCTTCTTTGCTGTTTTTGAATTTTAACGGGGGAAAACAATAAACAGGTCGCATAAGTACCATCCATACAGTATCTCCGTTTTCTATAATTGTTCTGTACATCTGGTTATAAGCTACGGACTGACTATGTATAGGGGAGGTTAATCCGCATAAACATACTATGCTACATATTATGACTACTACTTTCTTCATCAGTTACAAAAATAGTGTATTAGTAAGTATGAATTTTATTTTTTGCATTATTTATTATATAGTTTCAGCTTGTTAATAACTAGTAATTTATCTGTTTATAAGATATTGATTATATTATATAATCAATTGTATATAAGTTTATTATTTTGTTTATTAACAATTAGAGTAAAATAGTTGATATAACAATTGACAATTCGTTTTTGTTACAGAAAAAGCGAATGATTATTTTTGTAGTCGGTAAAAAGGAAAAATATGTCAACTATTCTATTTAGAGAAATTGTTTTCGGACCGGTACATAGTAGAAGATTGGGTGTTTCTTTAGGAGTAAATCTTTTACCCGATGACGGTAAAGTATGTTCTTTCGATTGCATTTATTGTGAGTGCGGATATAATGCCGACAAGCAGGGTAAAAACGGTTTGCCTACTCGGGAGGCTGTGTATAATGCATTAGATGATAAGTTGAAGCTTATGGTCGAAAAGGGAGAAAAACCAGATGTTATTACCTTTGCCGGTAATGGTGAACCTACTTTGCATCCGCAGTTCGAAGAAATAATAGAAGATACTATAAATTTGCGGAATAGATATTTTCCGGAGGCTAAAGTGAGTGTTTTATCTAATGCCTGTCATATAGGAAAAGAATCTGTTTTCAGAGCATTGAATAGGGTGGATAATAATATATTGAAACTGGATTCTGTATTTTTAGATACAATAAAGCTCATCAATGAACCTAATCAACAAGAATTTTCTGTTGATAAGTTGGTTGATAATCTGAAACGTTTTAATGGAAATCTGATTATACAGACTTTATTTTTACGTGGAGAGCATAAGGGTAAAAGAATTGATAATACGACAGATAAAGAAGTGAATGCATGGTTAGAAACCATAAAGTCCATAAACCCTAAACAGGTGATGATTTATAGTATAGATAGAGAGACTCCTGAGAAAGACCTTGAGAAACTATCTAAGGAAGAACTTGAAAAAATAGCTCTGAAAATACGTCAAGCCGGTCTGAATGTTTCAGTTTCGGCTTGACATTATAATGGAATTTATCTTTGAAAATTAAACAAGCTATAAAACAATGTTTCCGTTGTAAGAAATACCTTGTTTATTGTTTGGTTGTACATGTATGTATGCTCTACCTGATGAAGGCCACATATCTATGGATACCTTGAAAAAATCTTCGTTTCCTCTTATATCGAAACTAACGGCATACTTTCCTTTTTTAAGAGCACGAAGTTTATAATTTTCATATTTGTTTTTTGCTTTTATTCCTCCTTCTCCGCCACCGTAAGGAACAGAATAAGCTACACCGAAATAAGGAAGTTCTATATATGCCGAATCGTTACTTATTTTTACAGAATAGGGAGAGGTGAGATATACGGTCTTTCCGTTCATGGGAGAAGCTGAAATGACCGATATTTTATATTTTTTATTCTGTATGGCATCTAATATTTTTTTACTCTCTGTTTGTTGTGTTTTTTCTTTCTGAATAGAATTTGCCGATACTGATTTTTTGTTTTGTGCCGTTGCAGAAGCGATGCAGATAACGACTGACATACATAATATTAAAATCTTCTTCATAACAAATTTATTTTAAAACCTGTGTAAATTTTCCGATAAGGAAATATTATCAGGTCAGATTAGTATTTTCACTCATCATATAGCCTGCTGTCATCCTCGTAAAATCAGAAAAAAATTCTCGAAAGGAACTTTTAAATCTGACCCGGGCAAAATTCAAACAGGATCTTAAAGTTCAGGAAAAAAGTCATCAGTTTACTATTAATATTTTGGTAACGACACCTTCTTTTCCATTGCTGGATGAAGCAAATACCAAATATACTCCTGTTTTCACCCTATCTCCGTTTCTGTTCAATCCGTTCCAAACCATTTGGCCGCCTTCCGAATAATTTTGATAAATAAGATTTCCGGTAGTATCGGTAATTTTGACTAAAGATCTTTCCTGTAATCCTGTAATTGTTATAACTCCTGTATAATCGGGACGAACAGGATTAGGAAATGCATATACGTTGGAGAAATCTTCCTTGGGTTCGGTCGCATCGGAACGGTAAGAAACCAATCCTTTTTCAGTTCCGAAAAATACCTCTCCGGTAGTTTTATTTATGGCTATCGAGAGAACATTATTCGAAGGCAATATACTATTGTCCATATTAAAGTGGTGTATAGTTTCAAGACCGTCTTCACTAACCAAATATACTCCCGATGATTGGGTAGCTATCCATTTGCGGTTAGCTCCGTCTACAGCGATATATTGTATATTTTCATCATTTAGAAGTAAATCTGCTGCGTTTGTTCCGTCATTTCTCGGTATTTTTATCCGTGTACACCTAAAATCCGATTGCATGAAATTGTCAGGATTATTTAGTACGATAGGTCCTCTATTCGTTCCTATCCATAACTGTCCGTTTCTGTCTTCTGCAGCACAGATAAAGTCGTTTCCGTCTATCTGTTTATTATCCTGATCCGAAAAAGTCGAAAATTTTCGGGTCTGGTCATCGCTCATATTTTCTAAAGTATTATTCGTATTAAAAGCGAAAACAAAAGATGTTTTAGGAATAATAACCCATTTGGAAGAAGAGTGTTTGCATAATATTATTTGTTCGGTATATTGTTTGTTCTGCATATCGGGATAGTCGAGATTTATCCAATTTCCATCCTTTTTTAATACTATAATACCTTTGGTAATGTTTTTCATCCAAAGATTTTTATCACTGTCAAAATTCAAGCAATTAATTTGGTAACTCCAACCATCTGAACTTGAAATAGGAGAGTTGTCTTCTTGTCCATTCCAGTGTGCATCATATTGATTGTTTTTGAAATGATACAACCCTTCGAACCATGTTCCTATATAGAAAGTTTCCGGGTCTTCCGGATCTTCGGCAATATTATAAGTCGTACAGAACTTTATGTCTGTATGCATGTTTGTTGGAATATTATTTGTTTCTATATTAAACCATTGATTATTTTCATAAATCGAGATGTGGGAATCTATGTATTGGTCATAAATATTTTTACTGCTTACACCCTGTGTACTGACATATAATTTACCATTGTCGGTCATAGTTAAGAAATAGGGAATATTGACAGTAGAGTAATTGAGGTTGTCTATATTTTTAGATTGCTGAAAAGATTCGTTGTTTCTTTTAAATGCGGCAATGCCTTTTTTATGTAATATCCAATATGTATTTTGTCTATTATTCATACTTACATCTATCGGAACAATGTCCGATATATTGTAATCAGAATAAATGATTTCATCGGTTTTGTTATTGTTTTTATCATATACTATTATGTTATTTGTTCCGCAGGCCATATAGCCGGTATTCGTTTCTTTTATAGAGGATATATCGCCTTTATTATAAATAGCGGTAGGATTATTTTCCGTATCGAAGTAAATGATATTCTTATTAATATCCAACATCCACATTCCGTTTTCTAAAGAAAGCAATTGAGTGCCTCCGGTCGAATAACATTTTTCCCAATTGTCGAAATCGTATAATACATCGTCCAGTTTACAGCGATAAAGCCCCTCTCCTTGTACCAGACAATAAAAGTATTCTCCCATTACTGCGGCAGAATTAATGGCTTTATTGAAATTATAAGTTGTTTTTATCTCTTTTTTGGAAACATTCAATATAACGATACCGAAGTCTGTAGAAAGATATATTTCGTCTTTGTAGAAAGTTATGTCGTTGATATTTTTAGAAGAAGTTATGGCTGTATTTTTTATGTAAGGTATGTTATATACCGATTCTCCTATTATAAGATCTATATTGCTGTTTGTATAAGCAATTGTCAATATATTGTGTTGATCATTGTATTTTATAAGTTTTATATCGTTGTCGAATAATATATTCAACCGGTTCAATTCTCTGAATTCTTCGTCTTCTTTACCATAAGAAAATAAATATCCGTCCGAAAGAAAATATATTTTATCTTTCGTCTCCGTTATTTGTGAAGGTGTAAGGAATACCGGATAAATTTTCCATGCTCCTACTTCTGTCTGAGCGAAAGACAAAAGAGAATAAAGTAATATACCGACAAAAAAGAATAGTTTCTTCGTCATAATCGAGGTACTCTTTTTTTATTTTATAGGTTGTAAAAAATTTATAAGTTTCTTTACAGCTAAGGCTCTGTGACTTATTTTGTTTTTTATGTCATTTCCTAACTCTGCAAATGTTTGAGTATATCCGTCCGGTACAAATATAGGATCATATCCGAATCCTGATTCTCCTTTTTTTTCTGTGATTATTTCTCCTTCTATTTTTCCTTCGAAAAGATACTCGTTATTACCTGTTATTAATGCTATGCAAGTTCTGAAACAGGCTGAACGATCGTTTTTGCCCTTTAAATTTTCAAGGACTTTTTGCATATTTTTCTCTGAGTTATGATCGTTTCCGGCATATCGGGCCGAATATACTCCGGGTTCGTTATTTAAAGACTTTATTTCGAGTCCCGTATCGTCTGCAAAACAGTCATAACCATATTTTTCTTTTATATATCGAGCTTTAATAAGTGCATTTTCTTCTATCGTGCTTCCGGTTTCAGGGATATCTTCATGACAATTTATATCATCGAGGCTTAAAATATTCAATGTATTATCAAGAATATTCCTGATTTCTTCCAATTTATGCTTGTTATTTGTTGCGAAGACGATCTGTTTCATAATAGAATAACTTATTATATATAACGTTATAAATAAACTTATTATTGTTAGTTCTTTCTGAAACAAAAATATAAAATAGATTTTATGAAATCGATACGGGCATATAAGTTTTTTCGGGAGTTCGGAAATATATTATATAGGAATAAAAGTTATTATTGTTTTTTGATCGGTACAGGTTTCTATTGGGCTTTATTTTTTACATTATCCGATTTTATATTTATACCATGTTCTTCTTTTAAGGATTACGTAGGTAACGGAATTCAATGGGCTTGTGTTTCGTTTGTTCCGTTTCTTTGTTAGGTGTTTGTTTCTATGAACAAATATTTGTTCGCTTTTCTTTTTCCTTTATTCAGTATTATATGTGCCGTACTTACTTATTTTGGATATGCTTATAAATTCGTTTTAAACAGTATGAACAGCTTTTAATAACGATGTGCGTATAACGGCAGAGCTTATTTCTCTTTATTTGGTGTTATTTGTACTGATAAATCTGTTTATATCTTTTTTTATTTGTACGGTTTCTTTGCAAGTTCGGAATAGCAGCAAATGGATATTATCCTTTGATCTTATCAAAACCTTCTCCATACACGCCGACTACATTAGATTGAGATATGAATGCGTGAGGATCTATTTCTTTTACCAGTCGGAAAATCGATAAGGATTCGTTTCTTTTGGCAAGGATGACCAATACTTTTTTGGGTTGTTTAGAGTACCATCCCATTCCGTCGAGAATAGTGACTCCCCTGTTGATATCCTTGTTGATACGGTCTGCTATTTCCTCATACTTTTCTGAAAATATCAATATTTGTATAGATCGTCTGACTCCGTTTATAACCATATCGCAGGTATAAGTCATGACTGCCATGACTACGATCCCGAAAACAATTTTTTCGATGCTATGGAAAAGTACGTAAGAGGACGATATGATAAGAAAGTCGCAATACAAAATAGATCTTCCTAAAGATATTTCTTTATACTTATTTATCATGGCGGCAATAATATCTGTTCCTCCGGTGCTGCCGTTATGGGTGAAGACAATACCTATTCCCGCTCCGCAGAGTATTCCTCCTATGATGCACGACATAAACGGTTCTCCGGTAATAAGCGGTTCTTTTATATACATTCCGAAAAATGAAAGAAGCAAAGTCATGACTATGACGCTGAATATGGTGCGTATGCAGAACTGTATTCCCAAAATACGTATTGCTGCTATTAGCAGTAAAGCATTTAGTGTAAAATAAGATATTGCTACCGGGATTTTAGTCCCGAAAAAGATGAGTGCCGAAACTCCGGCAATACCACCGGTGGTGATTTCATTGGTAAGTAGAAAACTCGTCCATCCGAAAGCATAAAGAACTAATCCGAAGACGATGATCGTGTAGTCTTTTATTTCGATCCAGGCTTTATGAGAATTTAGATTCATAATGCTGATACTGTTTATATTATTGTTATCAAGAACCTTGTCTGAATTTTCCAATAAGAAAATATGATCAGATCATTTTTGCGTTTTTTCCGGACTGTTTTCTTGTTTTCATTCGTCAGATAGCCTACTATCATTCTCGTAAAAAAGGTTCTCAAAAGAAACTTTCAAACTTGCCCTGAGCAAAATTTCGACGCTCTAAAACAATTTCAAAGTTACATCTTTTTTGTATTTTTCCAAATTTAGGTTCTTAGCAGACTGATATTCATAAACAACCCCGAAAAGTCTTAATTATTATACTTTTCGGGGATATTCTTGTAAAAATTTTTTCGTTTAAAGAACGATATTGACGATTTTTTTAGGGACGATGATGATTTTCTTAGGAGTCTTTCCATCTATCCATTTTGCAGATGACGGATGTTCCAATACTGTTTTTTCTATTTCTTCTTTAGAAGCATCTGCTGCGAATTCGATATTGAAGCGGGCTTTTCCATTGAATGAAATTGTATAGTTGACAGTATCTTCTTTAAGATATTCTTCATTAAATCCCGGCCATTGAGCATCACATACCGATGTCGTGTGTCCTAATTGCGACCATAATTCTTCGCATATATGCGGTGTGAACGGAGTCAACAGTATTATGATCTGTTCCAGTATTTTACTGTTTCTGCATTTTAATGCAGAAAGTTCATTTATACAAATCATAAAAGCACTGATAGAGGTATTGTATGAGAAATTTTCTATATCCCAGCTTACTTTTTTGATGAGTTTGTGTAATGATTTCAGTTCTTCTCGTGTAGGTTCTTCATTATTCACGATCAATTTGTCTCCGTCGAAGAACAAATTCCAGAATTTTTTCAAGAAACGGTGTACACCGTCTATACCGTTTGTATCCCAAGGTTTACTTTGTTCGAGCGGACCTAAGAACATTTCATATAAACGAAGAGTATCTGCACCGTATTTTTCTACTATATCATCCGGATTTACGACGTTGAACATCGATTTTGACATTTTTTCCACTGCCCATCCGCAGATATATTTTCCCTCTTCTAAGATAAATTCTGCCGTTTCAAATTCAGGTCTCCATTTTTTAAAGGCCTCTATATCGAGAATATCATTACTTACGATATTTACATCTACGTGTATAGGGGTCGTGTCATATTTCTTTTTAAGATTGTATGATACGAATGTATTGGTATCTTTTATTCTGTAGACGAAATTAGACCGGCCTTGAATCATACCTTGATTTACTAATTTGTGGAATGGTTCGGCTTCACAGACAATTCCCAGATCATACAGAAATTTGTTCCAGAAACGACTATAAATGAGATGTCCGGTGGCATGTTCGGTTCCACCGATATAAAGATCTACGTTGCGCCAATATTCGTTAGCCTCTTTCGATACGAGTGCATTATTGTTATGCGGATTCATATAACGGAGATAATATGCTGATGATCCGGCAAATCCGGGCATGGTACAAAGTTCTAAAGGAAAGTGATCTTCTGTTTCCCAATTTTTCGCTCTTCCCAGAGGCGGTTCACCTTGTTCGGTCGGTAGAAACTTATCTATTTCCGGCAATAACAAAGGCAATTTGCTTTCGTCCAGCATATAGGGCATATCGTCTTTATAATAGACAGGAAACGGTTCGCCCCAATATCGTTGACGGCTAAAAATGGCATCGCGCAGACGATAATTGACTTTGATCCGTCCTAATCCTTTTTCTTGTATAAAGGCTTTTGTTTTAGCTATAGCCTCTTTTACTTCAAGGCCGTTGAGGTCGAGACCGTTTCCGCAAGAATTGATCATTTTACCCTCTTTGGCATCGAAGCTTTCTTCGGAAACGTCGCAGCCCTCTATCAACGGGATGATCGGCAAGCCGAAATGTTTAGCAAAGGCATAGTCGCGGCTGTCATGTGCCGGTACTGCCATAATTGCTCCTGTTCCGTACCCGGCGAGCACATAATCGCTTATCCAGATAGGAATTTTTTCATTATTCAGCGGATTTATGGCGTATGCTCCGGAGAATACGCCACTTACGCTTCTGTCCATTAATCGTTCTCGCTCTGTTCTGTGTTTGATACTGTCCAGATAGGCATCTACCTCTTTTTTTTGTTCAGGAGTAGTAACCTGTGCCACGTAATCGCTTTCCGGAGCTAATACCATAAAAGTGACTCCGAAGATCGTATCGGCACGTGTTGTGAATATCGTAAACTCTACATCCGATTCTACTACTTTAAATTTCATTTCAGCACCTTCGGAACGTCCTATCCAGTTTCTTTGCGTTTCTTTGAGAGACTCGCTCCAGTCTATCGTATCGAGTCCGTCGAGCAGGCGTTGAGCATAAGCCGATACCCGTAAACACCATTGACGCATGATTTTTTGTTCTACGGGATAGCCTCCACGAACCGACAAACCTTCGCTGACCTCATCGTTAGCGAGGACCGTTCCAAGTTGCGGACACCAGTTTACCATCGTATCTCCTAAATAGGCAATACGATAATTCAGCAGAGTTTTTTGCTGTTCCTTGACACTCATTTTTTTCCATTCGTCCGCCGTAAAAGAAAGCTCTTCGCTACAAGCGACATTCAACCCTTCAGTTCCGGACGTTTCGAAGATTTTCGTTAAAGTTTCTATGGGTAGAGCCTTTTGTTCATCATAGGAATAAAAGCTGTTGAACATTTTTTCAAAAGCCCATTGTGTCCATTTATAATATTCCGGATCGCACGTGCGTATTTCACGACTCCAGTCATAACAAAATCCTATTTTATCGAGTTGTTCCCGATAACGGTTGATATTTTTTTCGGTAGTTATTGCCGGATGCTGTCCGGTCTGTATCGCATATTGTTCGGCCGGAAGCCCGTATGCATCATATCCCATCGGATGCAGAACATTGAATCCTTTCAGGCGCTTAAAACGGGAATAAATATCTGAAGCGATGTATCCGAGCGGATGTCCGACATGCAGACCTGCACCGGACGGGTACGGGAACATGTCTAAAACATAAAATTTCTTTTTTCCCTCTTTCTCGGTCACTTTATACGTCTGGTTATCTTTCCAGTACTGTTGCCATTTTTTTTCTATTTCCCTGAAATTATATTCCATTTTATATATGTTTTATCTCTTTTTCGTAAGTGTGTTATTTACAATATGTTGGTTTTGATAGTAAATATCTTTGCAAAAGTAATAAAAATATGCTGTATATAAGAGCCAGTCTAAATTTTCCTTCTGTAAAATTCCGACAAGCCCTAAGCTTCTTGTCTTGTTCTGTAAAGATAGTTTATGGTTATAAGAACGGGATAACTTTAAAAAATGTGTGAAAAGAGAGTTCGGTACAAGAGGTGATTGTCTGTAAAATAAAAAGTTTTTGTACGTTTGTAAAGAGATCTTATCTCTCTTTGTATATATTGGTTTTTTCTTTTATATACAGAATAGTCATAATCTTAATGATAGATTGAATAATGAAAATAGGAAATATGGATTTGGGCAAATACCCTGTCTTATTAGCTCCTATGGAGGATGTTACGGATATTTCTTTTCGACTCATGTGTAAAGAGTTCGGAGCAGATATGGTATATACCGAGTTTGTGTCGAGCGATGCTCTTATACGGAATGTGAGTAAGACACAAGCCAAACTTTCTATCCGAAATGAAGAGCGTCCCGTCGCAATACAGATTTACGGTCGCGAGACAGCAGCTATGGCTGATGCTGCCCGTATTTGTGAGGAGGCTTGTCCTGATGTGTTGGATATTAATTTTGGATGTCCGGTGAAAAAGGTGGCAGGAAAAGGCGCCGGAGCCGGAATGTTGAGGGATATTCCTAAAATGCTTGAGATTACCCGGGCTGTTGTGAATGCCGTAAAAATCCCCGTGACGGTGAAAACTCGCTTGGGTTGGGATCATGATTCCCGAATAATCGTAGAACTGGCCGAGCAGTTGCAAGATTGCGGTATTGCTGCATTGGCGATTCATGGGCGTACTCGCAGTCAGATGTACACCGGAGAGGCGGATTGGAGTTTGATAGGCAAGGTGAAAGAGAATCCCCGTATGAAAATACCTATCATAGGAAACGGTGATGTAACGACACCGCAAATTGCTCGTGAAAAATTCGAAAAGTACGGTGTAGATGCTATTATGGTAGGCAGGGCTTCTATCGGTTCTCCTTGGATTTTTAAGGAGATAAAGCAATATATGGAAACCGGGCATTGTGAACCTTTGTCTGTTTCGGATAAAATGTCTGTTTTGCGTCGGCAATTGAAAGAAAGCGTCGATCGGTTGGATGAACGTCGTGGAATTTTGCATATCCGCAGACATTTGGCAGCAACACCTTTATTTAAGGGTATTCCTAATTTTAGGGATACGCGTATAGCCATGCTCAGGGCTGAAACTCTTGGTGAATTGTCTGCTATTTTGGATAAAATAGAGTCTGAAATATTGATAAAATAGAATTAATTATAAAATAAACAGAGATCATGAGAATGAAAAATTTATGGAGAATAGCAGCGGTATGCTGTCTCTTTTCATTGTCGTTATTTTCAGCGCAGGCTGTCGGTGACGGAAATAACAAATATGTTACTAAAGAGATAAAGGTAGATGATTTTTATAGAGTAAAGATCAATACGGCGTTTAATGTAGTGTATCATCACAGTAAGGATTCTGCAGGATTGATTCGGATTTACGGAGAAGAAAATATTCTGGATGAAGTAAAGCCGGTTTCGAAAGACGGAACTTTAGAGATCAAATTCGTCAATACAGCTAAGCGTGAGTACGGGGTTATCATTTTGGACGTTTATTCTTCCGATTTGCAGGAGGTGCAGAGCGATGCAGGCGGAGTTTTCGAGACTTCCGGTAGTTTGTCCGGTTCAGAATTGGATATTCTACTGATGGGTAATGGTCTTGTTCGTTGTAACAAACTTGATTATGGCATTGTAAAAGCCCGTATTATGACAGGTTCGGGAGATATATTTTTAAGCGGTACATGCCGTGAGGCCCGTTTGTCTATTGCCGGTTCGGGTGAAATAAAAGGTCATGAGCTGAAAGCCCGTGATGTAAATTGCAATATTACCGGAAACGGAAGTATAGGCTGTTGGGCTGAAGAAAATCTGAAAGCTTTTATTACCGGGAAAGGCGATGTTTATTATAAGGGAAAGCCTACTGTCAAGAAACGTGGAATCGGGTCGGGTCGTGCTATTCCTCTAATCGATTGATCTGTTTTTTGTCTTTTTACGCATCTGATATATAGACAATTATTTAATAAAAAAACCGGGAAAATTATTTCCCGGTTTTTTTATTAAAAGGCTTCTATTCTTTATTTTTTGATGAACGGAATTACAGTTGTTCCATCAGCAGTTTTGATTTTTGCGATATAATAACCGGCAGCAAGGTCATCTACCGAAATTTGAGTAGTTGCAGAAGCTGCTTTTACTACACTACCTTGTCCGTTTACGATGGTCACATCACAAACTTCAGAGAAGTTAAGAATGTCTTTTACCGGATTAGGATAAGCACTGACAGTTACCGTAGCAACAGATTCGTTGATGCCGGCTGTGATACCAGATAAGGTATTCATGCTGATTGCTAAATCTGCAGATTCAGCCCCTTCGGTTGCTTTACAGATGGCAACTTTTGCTCCCGTAGAAGCAATACCATTAATGCTTGTTCCGGCTTTTGTAGTTTCTACATCGGTTATATTTTTTGTACCAAAATCGTATACGTTGAGGGTTGATGTTTTATCGGTAGATTTATATAAACCAACTAATAATGCATCTCCTACGGCAGCATCGGTCAGTTTATATTCTTCACTCCAGTAATTAGATTTTTGTAAATCGGCTGTATTAGGATTTAGAGTAACAAAGAACGGAGCGGCTGTATAATCACCTGTTGCAGGAGCGTTCTCATTAAATAAGAAATTTCCGTTATAAGCGCCTGTGATAGTCCATGAATCTTCTGTACAGAAGACGTTATCAACATATTCGTATCCGAGAGAAAAAGCTGATACAAGGTTTTCCGGAATAAATGATTTATGCACGTCGATGTTACCTTCATTATTTACTCTGAACAATCCGAGATTTCTGTGATAAGATGGAACGAATCCGCTGTTGTCATAGTCAGATGCTATTGTGAAAGATGACGTACTGGCACTTACTTTTACTGTTGCAGCTGCATAAAATGCAGCATATAGGTTACCTTCATTTACGGTCATAGCAAAAGATGGGATATCTGCATAATAATTTCCGGCTTCAAATACGATAGAAGCGATCTCTTTTTGTAAGCTTAAGTTTTTGTCGAATGATAATATCCGTACAGCAGGTAATAAGGCTATTTGTTCACCTTCTTCTCCTTCTACTGTCACACTGATTTCACTTCCGCTAAAAGTGGTTTCGCCGATCTTTATATCATTTGCCATTGTCAATGCCAGATAGATGTTATTTTCATTTACGACTAATCCCATAGGGTTAACATAAGATGTACCAGCTTTATTGTCATGTAGATAAATATCTGAATTTTTTAAGACCCCGTTTGCATCATATTGGGCAAAAAGAGTATTGTAATAATCTCCCCAGGATGAAGAATTTCCTGTCAATGTTTTCGAATTGTTATCGGTGCTATTCAGGATAACAGCATCTCCGTCACTGCTGGCTGTGATATACACATTTCCTTCACTGTCGGTTGTCATGTAGGCCGGAGCAACATTTCCCTGTATAGCAACAGCCCATTGAACATTTCCGGTATTGTCTATTTTAGCCAGATAGGCACTGTTACCGACCGCCATAAGGTCATAACTTCCGATGGTAAAATCTTGTGAGAATTCACCGCAAACGTAGGTATTGCCATTGGCATCGATCTGAACAAGCTCTTTAGAATATGCACTTTTTGCTGTTCTAGGCTGTCCCATCGGAGTGTTCCAGTCTTGAGCCATTTCCTGTGCAAAAGATAACGTTGCAACAGTTACCAAACAGATAAATAGTAAAATTTTCTTTTTCATACTGTTCAAGATTTAAATGAATATTAAGTTGTTATTAAATGAAATTTTTGAGAATCTCCGAAGAAGATCATATCTCAATAATTTGTTTGGAGGGATATTATCTTCTCCGGTCAATTCGATCCAATTTCGATGTTTATTTATAAGTAAGGATTTGCTTCTCTTGCTTCATCCGGAATTTTTATCGTCAGTTCCGGATAATTGTCTTCTATATGATAGGTTTGCCCCTCGTATTCCCGTGTCAATATCGGACGCTTATTTTTTTCCATTCTCCGTATGTCGAACCACCGATGTCCTTCGTATGAAAGTTCTAATCGGCGTTGCAGATAAATTTCGTCTAATAATGCGTTATCATCCATCGCATTGATATCTGTCTCGGCTTGTGTATAAGCGGTGGACTGATATCGTTTTTCCAATAATTGTAATAACCGCATTTTGGCTATTTCCGGATGGTGATTTTTCAGTGCGGCTTCTGCCGAGTTCAAATACATTTCTCCTACTCGGAAAGAACAGCGGTAACTACTTGATCCGCCTTTTAAAAGGCTGTATCCTCCTATTTCTGTCTTATAGTATTTTCGAGCTCTTTGATCTTGAGTACCGGGTAAATATGAATTGTATAAATCTGAAGGGACTAATTTATCTACATTTGCATAATTAGAATTCATATTCATTTCAAGAGCGACGATATTTTCAGGAGAATCATAAGCGTTCGGAAGTACACGTCCCGAAACTAAATCGACAAGTTCATTTTTTTTAGAGAGAACTCTTTCGGAAGCGTTGTAACAATCTTCCCACCGTCCCATATACAGGTAAACCCGTGATCTGAGAGCATCTGCCGAGATTGTATTGAACCGATAGTTAAGACCGATTTCCCAAGTTTCTACATTCAGTTTTTTTTCAGCGTTGTCGATATCCGAGAGAACCGAAGCATAAACTTCTGCAACAGAAGATGGTTTTAAAACTTCGTCCATACTGCTATTCAATTTCAAAGGAATACCGGTATTCGATGCTGCAGTTTCTTCTTTATAAGGAAGAGAATATAGATTTACTAATATAAAATGATTGTATGCCCGCATCATATAAGCTTCTCCAACTATTTGGTCTATCTCGGCTTTCGTGCCGTTTGTTATCGATTTTTCATTTTCGATAATAGTATTGGCAACAAAAATCATCTTATAGTAGGTTCCCCAGTCGAAATAGGTCGTAGTACCTGCCGGATTCACGTTATTCCACAGCCAAAGATCCATGAATGAAGCCTCATCGTAAGAATCCAGATTATTCGATGTCATATCTATTTCATCTGCGATAAAAGCAGTCAATCCTCTTGAATCGGGCATCATACTATAAGCTCTGGTCAGGAGTTCCCGATAATCTTTTGCCGTTTCGGGGATAACCCTTCCCGTGGGTGTAATATCGAGAAAATTATCACATCCGGTAGTTCCCAGAAACACGACAAACAATATTATAGATGTTAATTTCTTCATAACTACTTGTATATATGTTTTGTTTAGAAATTAAGATTCAATGTAAATGTAACGGACTTGGGTATAGGTTGTGCATATTGATTTCCCATAGTTTCCGGATCAAGATAATTGGTATAATCAGCTGCCCATACCAATAAATTCCGTCCTTCAAGGGAAATGGTTCCTGATGTCATTTTGAATAAACTCAGGATACTTTCGGGTAAACGATAACCGATGCGAACGCTTTGCAGACGCATATAATTGGCATTTTTTACCCATAAATCCAAGTCACGATCTACATATTGATCCTCATAAGCATAATAATCAGCTTTTCGTTTATCGTTGGTCATTAATGTAGGAAATACCGTATTTGTGTTTGTCGGAGTCCAACGATTGAGGATATCCCGATTGGTATTCATTCCCCGGTCGAATAATGTAGGAGAATAAGAGGGGGAGGTTTGTATTACGTGTCCGAGATTGAAAATACAATTGATACCGATCTCAAATCTTTTTATTCGGAATGTGTTAAAGAATCCCCCTGTCCATACAGGCTCTGTTGTTCCGGCATACTTATAACGTTCTCTTCTTTCTTCCACGGAGAGATTCATCGTTAAATTTCCGCTTTCGTTTTCTCTTATATTGAAATATTCTTCTGCAGAAACCCTATTACCTGAATGATCGATGAATAAAGGATAACCTTCTCCGTCAAGACCACCGAATGGATATGCGAATATCGAACCGATAGCATAACCTTTCAAAGACGGTGTAAGCTGGGTATCTGGCGTGCTGATTTCCAAAATTTTATTTTGGTTATAAGCTATATTGAAGGTTGTACGCCAGTCGAAATGTTTAGTTTTGATGTTATGCGTATTTAAACTAAATTCAACACCTTGATTTTTCATCGATGCCCAATTGATCGTTGTAGATTGGAATCCTGTCTCTAAAGCGAGAGCTTGAGATCCGATCAAATCTACCCCTTTACGATAGTAATAATCTCCGGATAGGTTTATCCGGGTATTCAATACGGAAAAATCGAATCCGATATTCGAGGAATGCGTTTTTTCCCACCGTAATTTTTCATTGGGCGGTGATGCAATATCTATAGCATCTTCTGTTGTTCCCGGTAAGATGGTGGTGGTTGTATAATTTCCTAAAATTTTTGGAGAGGTGCTCTTATCTATATTTCCTTGCAACCCATAAGATGCCCGAATAGCCAAATTGTTGATCCATTCGATATCACTCATGAACGATTCGGACGAAATGCGCCACAATCCGCTGACAGAATATAAAGGAAGATAACGGTATTTTTTATCAACACCGAAAAGATCTGAACCGTCGAAGCGGATACTAGCTCCTAATGTGTATCGGTGTCGAAATGTGTAGGAAGCCGTTGCAAACCAGGAAACGTATGCATTTTCCGATTCACTTACAGTACTTAACGGGAATGTTGAAGCATGCCGTTCTTCCGGGAAAAGAATGGGTTTTGATTGCATAGTTTTCCGGTCGTATCCGTATGCCGCATCATACAATGATTTATACCATGTTTTCCGAAGTTCAGTTCCTAACATAGCCTCTATTTCATGTTCGTTTCGGATATTTTTTCTAAATTCGCCCATCGCTTTCCACGTAACTTGAGAGCTACTGGTTTCTGTTTGTTTGTGGAAACCTCCGTCCGGTAAATAGGAGGAACCGTTTACGAGAGAGCGCAATCGGTCTTTCCGAATCGAATAGCTCTCCTTATCTGCAATTTTCTCAATAGAACTTTTGTCTATTTGCAAACCTACTTGAGAAGTGAGTTTGAACATCGAATTAATTTTCAGTTCTACATCAAAAACACTTTTGAATGATTGTGTCGTATTTTCATGACTCGTATTGGCTCTTTCTTCAAAAATATTAAAATCGGCATTCCGGTCGTCTCCTTTTCCTTGTACGTTGTCATCGTAAACATAATTATGATTTTCATCATATACCAATTGGTAGGGATTGGCTCTCCGGGAATAGTATGTCGGGCTCGAAAAACTGTCGGCATCCGTCAAAAACGAGTTGTTTTTCATTTGGTTGGCAAATATGCTGGCTCCAAATCTCAAATGTTCGTTTACCTTGTAATTCGTTTTACCGGTAAAATTGAATCGGCTAGCGTCTACACCGATAACATTTCCTTTTTCGGTATAATAGCCCAAAGAGGTGTAATAAGTAGCACGGTCGCCTCCACCGGATAAACTTAAATTGTATTCCTGATTGAATGCGTCCCGGAAAAGAATATCATTCCAGTCTGTATTTATCGCGCGTAATTGGTTTATTGCGGCTTGGGCTTCGGGAGAAATGGCGCTGAATCCACCAGCTTTGAATATATCTAATTGCCCATATTGTTGTAATATTTGAGATACACCGCCTTTATTTTCTCTATAGTCATAATCCGATTGTAACAGATCCATTTCTAACTGAACTTTTTCGTCTGAATTCAAAAGGTTCAGCCGGTCTATATCAACATTCGGCGTATAGGAAAGCTTTGTCGAGAATGAAACTTGTGTCTTTCCTTTCTTCCCGCTTTTGGTGGTAATGACAATAACACCGTTTGCTGCACGTGCTCCGTATATTGCTGTGGCTGCAGCATCTTTTAAAACTGTAATATCCTCGATATCGTTCGGATTGATACCGGCAATAGAGGTTGTATATATATTGTCAATGTCTTGTAACTCCGACATTTTCGGAATATCGGTTCCTTCTAATGGAAGTCCGTCCAATACCCACAACGGGTCTTGTGTACCGTTTATAGAAGAAGTTCCGCGGATTCTTATTTTTACCGGAGCACCTGGAGCACCGGTTGATGTTACAGCGGAGAGTCCGGCTACCTGTCCTGCTAAAACTTGGTCGATGGAGTGAGTATTCCCTATCAATTCATCCGTAATTTTAACTTTGGATATAGCGGAGGTAAGTTTCCTGCGTTCGATATTTTGATATCCGGTAACGACTACATTGTCGAGTTCATGAGAAGATGATTCGAGCTTGATATTATAAAATTTTTCTTTTCCGAGTTTGATCTCTTTTTGATTGTGTCCCAGATAACTGCAGAAAATGCGAGTAATATTATCGGGGACATTAATAATAAAGCTTCCGTCGATAGCCGTCATTACACCGATCGATTCTTTAGGATAATTTATCTTTTTCAGATCATCGGTCGACACGAATACAGATGCTCCGATAAGCGGCATGTTGTCTTCATCTGAGGTAACAAGTCCTTTGATTTCACGGGTAGCCGAGAATACCGACATTGTATAAACCATCAGTGTGGAAATCAATAAGAATTTTTTCATCTGACAAAATCTGTATGTCCAAAAAAACGTTCGTTTTTTCGGACGGTTTATAATATTTACTCTTCAAGGATATAATTTCTATAAATCCTTTTATTTCAGTTTTTTGCTGATCCTTTGATTTTATCTGACAACCTTGTTTTTTTTGCTGAAAAAACGAACGTTTGTTTGAATGAAATTAAGGATAAGCAATTTATAAAAGTCCGGTACGGATATTATTTGTTTAATCCTAAACCTGTATTGATACGTAATAAAACGTCTGTATAATGATAACGGGCGGCCAAATCGGATGTTGTATTTACTCGTTTTTGTAACAATTCTTTTATTCTGAGCAATTCTCCTCGTTTTACAGATACGGCGTCAGAAGTACGATTCGATTGTCCGCTGTAAAAGTTTACATTACGGGCAGACCGTTCTTCATCTCCTTCAAAATGTTGTCCGCAGCAAGGTAATACAAGATCTTGTAATCCGGTTCCGACCAGTTTCGGAGCGCTTTTGGTCGTTGCTTCTTCTTGGGCGGCGACTAAAAGCGCATCGATAAAGCCTTTTTGTAGCGCTCTCATATTTGCATCGGGAATCCCTCCTCTTTCTGTAATACCGAATATATGCTTGTGCATCATGTCCAGCATTTCGATAGCGGTGAAAGCTTTTTTCCCGTTCTGTTTCTCGTTTTCTATCATGCGGATAATCCGGTTATTGGTGAGCAAGTCCCAGAAAATATATCCGTGCATGTTTTTTAATGTGTATGAAGGAGAGTTTTCGATAGCTCCTATCATCGAATTTTGTATCGGAAATGTATATTTGTTTATATCCGCATTCAATAGCCAATCGGGACTGGTCAATACCTCATCTAATAAGAACTGTAATGCTTCTTTCTGACGATCTTTTTCAACAAAAGCGTAAGTTTCTTGTCCGTCTCCGATAGCCGTATTTTCAAGATACATGCCTCCTACATTAGAAAGTACGTGGTAAGTATAGAGATTCCATTGTCCGATTATCGCATTGTATAATCTTCCGGCATCGGTATAAGTTTGCCCTTTTTCTCCGGTGGTTGTCCATTCGATGATATGAGGCATGATTCTTTTAATATTTGCCATCCCGTAACGGGCTGCTTTTACATTATCATCTCCGAGATCTTCTATCATAGCCCGCGGGTCGGTTGCATCACGCATTGATTGAGCATCGGCAAATCGATATAACGGTCCGGTATGTTTGCTTAAAAATTCGTAAACGGCATCTTTCTCTTGATCGGGAGACTCAATATCTCTCCAACGGTATCCGAATTCTATGGCGAATATATCATACGGGCCGATATGCGGAGCGAATTCGGTGATGCCGTCTCCGGGTTGTGCTACGTAATTATAGCGTGCATAATCCATGATAGACGATGCCGTAGATTTCATTTTGTTTGTAAATGTTTTGGAGCGTAATGAATCTGTCGGATAAGCTGCCGAAGCGATCATATTGTGGCGTAAACCCAAAGAATGTCCGATTTCGTGACAGGCTACAAAACGCATGGCATCTCCCATGAGGCTATCCGGTAATAGACATTGTTGTGCAGCCGGATTTGCAGCTCCGGTTTGAATGGTAATCCAATTTTTAAGTATAGAAATGACATTGTGCCACCAGATAACATCGGCTTCGATGATTTCTCCTGAACGGGGATCGTATATCGAAGGACCCATGGCATTTGACTCTGCCGAAGCGACATAATTGATAACAGAATAATTAATGTCATCTTCGTCGGCAGCAACACTATCCGGAAGTTGTTTGGCAATTATAGCATTTTTAAATCCTGCTTTTTCAAAAGCTACCTGCCAGTCTTCTACTCCTTGTTTTATATATTTTCTCCATTGTACGGGAGTCGTTTTGTCGATATAAAAGACTATCGGCTTTTGCGGTTCGACCAGTTCTCCTCTAAGATAGGCTTCCTTGTCTTCGGGTTTCGGTTCGAGCCGCCAACGGGTAATTAATTTTCGAGAATCCAGTTTTTGTTGTTTATCACTGAAAAAGAGTTGAGGAACATAGAAGTATCCTACTCGGGGAGTCGTATAACGTCCTGTCATCGGTTTTTCCGGTAACAGCACAATCGAGGAGCTGACTTCTGCTGTCAGATTATTAATCTGGTTATACTCTTTTACATGAGTTGTTAATTCGGATATAACGACAACATTTTTTTCGAATGCTTTGGTTTTGACAATTCTTGAAAGATTTTTATCTATTGAAGAGTTGACATTCAAATTCGGAAAAAATCTGTTGATAGGAGATTCTCCATTGTAAATATCATTAATTTTGATCACAAACGCAGTTGTGTCTTTATTGTATGCTTCTATTTTGAAACTTGTCATTAACGGTGAGATGTAATTTTCATCGACCGATTTACCGATGGCATCGCCTTCCGGATATTGAGGTTTGGGCTGTATTTCCCGGACAAGAATTTTATTTTCGTCCTTATTCCACTCAAAACGTACTAATTCGGTTTGGTAATTGATTCCTTTATTTATTCCCGATTTGTTGATAACTGCCGGAACTTTTGTCAGCTTATTGACAATCAGCATATCCCGGTTAAGTAGCTTTGCCGGAATCTCGAAATAGTAATCGTTTTTCTTTTTATGAATGCGGAACATCCCTTCTTGGGTAATAGTTCCTGGCCCAACAATTTTTCCATAATCATTTTTTGATTTTGTAGAGTCTTTGGCCGCTGAGGTATCATTTTTTTTAGATTTACGAGATTTTTTATTTTTTTTGAAAATATTTAATTGTAAATCTTCTTGCTGAATCGTATTGTTTATAGGCAATTCGCTGGCATAACTAAATCCTATAAAAGAAAATATTATTCCTAATAAGATAATTTTGCTTTTCTTCATATGAGTTAAATGGTTAAGTTAATTTCTTGTTTTACAGTTTGATGCGACGGTTTATTATTTAGTTGAGTTTCTGTCGAGTTTATTATCCTGTATTTTTGTAAACCTAGCATTTTCAATCCTTTTCAAAAAGCAAAGGTATATATTGTTTTTTTATTTGCAAGCAGTTGTCTCCATTTTTATGCATTTTCAATCAAAAATGATGTACTTAAAACGTTTTTTATGACAAAAACTTACAGAAAATTGTGTTTTTATGACAAAAAACAGACACATTTGAAAATGGCACATGTTGTGAGTTGTCGGTTTGTATATATAAAAACGGTACTACCAAAGATAGCACCGTTTTTACGAGTTAGTTCTTTATGCTTTTATTTTGCTGATTTTTTGCTTGTTGTACGTTTTTTTGTTGCTGGTTTTTCTTCACTCTCTTTTATAATTTGCAGACAGGCTTCCAATGAAAGAGATGCCGGTTCGCTTCCTTTGGGAATTTTATAATTTTTCTTTTTATATGCTATGTATGCTCCGTAGCGGCCGTTCAGTATTTCCAGATCGGGCTCTTCCGTGAAACTTTTGATTAGTCTTTGGCTTTCTTGTTCCCGTTTTTGATGGATAATGTCGATAGCTTCTTCTAATGTCACGGAAAGAGGCTCGTAAGTTTTTGGTAAAGAAACATATTTGTTATCGTGCCGGATATAAGGTCCGAATTTTCCGATACCGACAGTTACGGGTTTATCTTCGAAGTTTCCTAATGTTCGGGGCAGATCGAAAAGCCTGAGTGCTTCGTCCAGTGTAATGGAACTCATCGATTGCCCTTTTAATAAGGAGGCGAATAACGGTTTTTCTTCGTCTTCCGGCGTTCCGATTTGTACCAATGGTCCGAATCTTCCTATTTTGACCGATACCGGACGACCGCTTTTAGGATCAGTTCCCAATATCCGTTCTCCTACCTTATGCTCCATTCGGAGTGATTTTGCTTCTTCTACAACCGGGTGAAATAATTTGTAGAAATTATCGATTGCATTCGTCCATTCCAATTTACCTTCGGCTATATGGTCGAATTTTTCTTCGACGTTTGCCGTAAAATTATAGTTCAAAATATCCGGGAAAAATTCGGTGAGAAAATCAGTTACGACTGTCCCGATATCGGTAGGGAGTAGTTTAGCCTTTTCTGTTCCGGTGATTTCAGTCTTGGTTTTGTCTGTAATCTGATTATTTTTCAGGGTCAGAATATTATATGATCTTTCTTTTCCTTCCCGGTCGCCTTTTTCAATGTACTCACGTTGTTGTATCGTCGATATTGTCGGGGCGTATGTTGAAGGCCGTCCTATGCCTAATTCCTCTAACTTCCGCACCAGACTCGCTTCGGTATAACGTGCCGGGCGTTGGGTAAAACGTTCTGTCGCCTCGATCTCGGATATTGTAAGGTTTTCGTTTATGTGGATAGGCGGCAGCATCTTGCTGTTGTTTTCTGTATCCGATTCTTCATCCTGAGATTCGAGGTAAACGCGCAAGAATCCGTCGAATTTTAAAACTTCACCGATAGCTACAAATTTTTCGGCTCTGTTCGAGATTTTTATGGTTGCTGTCGTTTTTTCCAATTCGGCATCACTCATTTGAGAGGCTATGGTACGTTTCCATATCAATTCATATAGACGTCGTTCTTGGGAAGGGGCATCGATCTCATGATTATTGATGTAAGTCGGACGAATAGCTTCGTGGGCTTCTTGCGCTCCTTTCGACTTGGTATGATAGTTTCTTATTTTCAGGTACTTTTCACCTAATGTAGAGATAATCTCATCTTTTGCCGTATTGATTGCCAAACTGGACAAATTCATCGAATCGGTACGCATATAGGTAATGAACCCTGATTCGTAAAGACGTTGTGCAACCAACATCGTTTGAGATACCGAGAAACCGAGTTTACGGGCTGCTTCTTGTTGTAAAGTAGATGTCGTAAACGGTGCGGCAGGTGATTTATGTACCGGCTTTACGGCAATATCTTCGATTGAAAAATTTGCATTTTTGCATTGTTCGAGAAAGGCCAGAGCCTCTTCTTTTGTTTTGAAACGCTTGTTCAGTTCTGCATTTAGTTCGACAGGAACATTCTTTTCTCCCGGAATTAAAAAGGTCGCAATAACCCGGTATGCGGCTTCAGGAACGAAATTCTGTATTTCTCTTTCCCGTTCTACGATAAGACGGACAGCAACCGATTGTACTCGGCCGGCCGACAGTGCAGGCTTTACTTTTTTCCATAATACAGGAGAGAGCTCAAACCCGACGATTCGGTCGAGAACTCTTCGTGCTTGTTGTGCATCTACGCGATCCAGATCTATGCTTCTTGGATGTTCGATAGCGTTCAGTATCGCACTTTTCGTAATTTCGTGAAATACGATTCGTTTCGTATTTTCCGGTTTCAATTTCAATACTTCATATAAGTGCCATGCTATAGCTTCTCCTTCCCGGTCTTCATCAGATGCCAACCAAACGGTTTCAGCTTTTGCGGCCTCTTCTTTTAATGTTTCTACCAACTTTTTCTTATCGGCAGGTATTTCGTATATAGGAGTATAATTGTGTTCTATATCAATACTGAAATCTTTTTTCTTCAAATCGCGGATATGTCCGTAACTTGAGAGCACCTTGAAATCTTTTCCTAAGAATTTTTCAATGGTTTTCGCTTTTGCTGGAGATTCGACTATTACTAAATTTTTTTGCATATAGCAGTTTTTATTTTCTACTCTTGAGAGTTTGTTTCTTATTTATAACTGTTTTTTGAGGCACTTGTTTTCTTTTTCTCAGACTTATAGTGCCGTTTTTGTTTCTGAAATAATGAGAATAGGCTGAAAATTTATTCGGTGTTATTTCAGATGAAATCGGACAAATTTCAAGTGTGCGGCAAAATTAGAAAAAAAACTGATTGAATTTCAGAACTTTTGCTGTTAAAAATTTTTATGATTATCAAAAACAAGGCCGTAAATAGAGTTTTTTCTTTGTGAAATATTCTATTTACCGCCTTTGTGATTTGCCTTTAAAGAGAGGTAATATTTGCAAATTTGTTTATTCTGTCTCTGTTTTTATTTTATAGCCTTTTATATTTATGTTAGAAGCATACCCCTACTCCTGCCATGATATTGAAACGTTGTGCCGGCATTCCGTAGTACAGGTTGTAATGTTGTGCGAAAATGTTATTGGCTTGTACCAATAGGTGAACACTGTCGTTGAAACGATAGGTTGCTCCTAAATTGACATTGAAAATATTTTTCATTTTTCCGAAAGAGAAAAAATCTGCATCCGGTTTCAGATCTGTTTCTATAGTATTCCGGTATTCACGCCCGTTTGCTAAGTAAATATCCAGATCAAAGGCCAGATGTTTTGTTGCATTTACATCAAGACCCAGATTCCACTCGTTTACCGGAAGAGCTGTGCGTATCTTTCCTTTTCCATGTCGGTAATGCCATTCATTATGAGCCCAGTTGATCTGTGCCTTTACCCGATCTTTGTATTTGTAGTTTATATCGAATCCGATTTTCCAAGCATAGGCATCCATTGCGAAAAATGAAATGACATCTCGTGAAAGTACTCCGTCGTAGGCGATCAAAGTCCGGTAATCGAATAATGCATCTGTCGTTGTTTTTATTCCGGTGTATAAGTTTACATTAAAATTTGCCAGATAATTTGTTCTGAGTCCGAATGTCCAATCTGCCGGAGTGTAAGAATTTGTTGCCGGATGGGACGGGTCGGCATATATGCTCCGTACGGACATTTTGTTCATCGTGTTGAGCTCTTTGCCTCCTTCAAGAGAAGTAAACAAGAAGAATGATTTTTCGAACTCCCACTCCAGATTCAAATCCGGAGCGAAGCGGAAAGTCGTACCGTCATCGAATGAGATATCTACATTAAGTCCTGCCCTGAATTTCAGATTGTTTTTGGTAATATTGAAATTCGGATTTAGACGAATAACGGTATAGTTATATTGATCTTGACTGTAAATCAGGTTATCCATTCCTACTCCTAACCCGATGGCATAATATTTGCCGAACGGTGCACTGAGGTTAAAACGAGTCTCTATATGGTTTTCTGTCAGTCCGTTTTTATCCTCGTAAAGAAACCCGAGCCTGCTTTTATATCCGTTGTATCCTACCGATAAGTCATAATTCAGTTTTTCGTTGTCTTTGGATTCTATCCCCGTATGCAGAGAATATTGTTGCACGCGTTGTTGGTTTGTCATTTTGAATGTTTTCATACTTTCGGGAATAATATCCATTATTTCGGGGATAAGAGGCATTCCGTAATAATTGAAAGCATTGCTGCGGTATGCCCCTCCTATTTTCCATGACAATTTTTCGAAAGTATGTTTATAACTTAAATTCAGAATGTTGTCATTTCTTCGTTGAGTCACTTTTTTATCGTTTTCCAGATATTTTAGCTTTCCGTTTGTCGAACTGTGTTGATACCATACTCCTAACTGGTCGGTTTCACTGTCGAATATTCTGAATCCGGCATTGGCTGCGGCATTTAAATAGTTCCCCATTGCCAAATTTATATAGCTTTGTTTCGGATTGACGGCCGGTTGCATTCCGAAATTTCCGGAAGGGAGTATTTGCAGTATAGGCCCTGTAGTCATCGGTACAGCCCAATCCGAATAACGGATAGACGGTTTGGTGACTACGGGATTATCTATTTCGGGTAACGTGTTTATTTTGGAGGCGTCGTTTACGATTGGGGTAAATTCTTTCTCTATCGTTACTTCCCTTTTCAGGGATTCTTCTTTATTTTCTTGAGCCGAAGCAATACTGCAAGTCGACAGTAGTGCTACAAATACATACATCTTTTTCATAGGCTTTCTGTTTTACGAAGTTATTTACCTATTTGTTTCAATCGGTTTTCTATCATGTTTTGAATATCATCTTGAGCATTGTAATTGTTTTGAAGGCTCAAAAGGTATTGTTTTGCTTGGAAATTTTCTTTTTTGGCAATATTTATGTCCGCCAATAAAATAAATGCCCGGGCAAGCCAATATTGATGAGAAGTTCCTGCTTCGATGAAAAGGTTTATCTCTTTTTCGGCATCGGCACTTTTTTGTCGGTCGAAATAGTATTGGGCTAACCGATAGGCTGCTTCAGCTCCTTGGGAGGTACGGGTATCCCGGGAAAGAATTTTCCATTCTTCGGCCGCTTTATCGATGTTTCCTGTCGAAACAAGAGCGTTAGCCTTTTCATATCGGGCCTCGGACATCCATTCCGGAGAGAGATTCGGGTCTTCTAAAAGTTTATTGGCTATGGCTATTATTTCTTCGTTCTGTTTCAGTTCTTTTGCCATTCGCAATATACCGAGTCTTGCCGTGAGGCGGTTCTCTTTTCCTGTCGCTTTTATTTCGAGTACTTTATATGTATTCAGGGCGGTCGGATATTCTTTGCGGATAACCTGTATGTCGGACAGTTTGACCAATGTTTCTTCTGCTAACGGAGAATCCGGTTGTTGCAGCACTTTTTGAAGTTCGGCTTCGGCTTCGTCGTATTTTTTCTGATCATAATAGAAACTTCCTAAATAATAGTGTGCCGGAATCAGAAATGCTCCTTCAGGATAAGTCTGAATATATTTTATCAGTCCGTCTGCCGAAGAATTTGTAGGAGCTTTTAAAAACGCCCTTTCTGCCGCTAAGAAGGCTAATGAGTCGAGTTCGGAAACTTCATATTTCACTGCCCCTCCGAGAGATTCTAAATAAGAAGCGTAAGCTGCAATATCATTTTGGTCGAGATAAACCGCCTTCAAGTCATCGATAGCTACTTTAGCCTCATCGCTTCCGGGATAATTCCCTATGACTTGTTTATAAGCGGCAATCGATTTTTCCGGTTGGTTGCTATTGAAATATGCGATACCTAATTGTATGCCGGCTTTGCGGGCGGGTACTGTTTGGGGAAATTCCCGTATCAGTTTCTCAAAGACCGATACTGCCCGGTCGTTTTGTTGTATCGCCGTGTAGGTAAGCCCTTGTTCTAATAAAGCGTCATCAATGTATTCCGAGTGCGGATAGTCTTGTAAAAGATTCTGAAGTATAGATATTTTCTCATTATATTTTCTTTGGAGTCCCGCCATTATTCCTTTCTGGTAAAGCGCATAGTCTCCGGTCGTCGGAGCAATTTCTCTTGCTTTGGCATAACTCTCTTCTGCTTGTGCAAATTGCCTTGCAGAGTAGAAACAATCTCCGATTCTGTTCCATGCATCGGCTATCATGTTTTTTGCCGAACTCTCTTTCGAGGAATTGACATATTGTCGGAAACTGTTTCGGGCAGAGACGAAATCGTGCTGTTTGAAATATGCATACCCGAGATTATAGCGAGCTAAAGGATCGATGTTTTTGTTTGAAGAAAGGTATTGGCGATAATTGGCTGCCGCATCGGCGAATTTCCCTTCGCGGTAGTCGCATTCTCCTTTCCACAGATATGCTTGTGAGCGGGCATTTGCATCATAATTGCCCAATTGAATCGCACTCGAAAAATATTTTCGGGCTTCAGAAAGATTATTGTTCGTGAAACTTTCTGTACCAAGCCGGAAAAGAATGCGCTGTTTGGCTTTCATAATTTTATCGGTGGGCCTTTTGATTTTGTTGATAGAGTTCAATGCCGCGCCATAATTGCGGGATGTCATATAAACATCGACCAGATAATCATTAATTGCGTCTGCATATCTTGAAGAGGGAAATAGATTCAGAAATTTCTCGAAAACAGTTACCGATTCTCCAAAAGGAGATACTGTGCTCTCGTGAATATTCAAGGCATAGTTGTATAATGCCGTTTCTTGTACCTGACGGTCGAAATCATATCGTGAAGCTATGTCGAAGGCAAGTCGCGCATTCGTTTTATCTCCGGTTTTGAGATAACTTTGTCCTAAATAGAGATATGCGTTTTGCATTAAAGCGTCATTACCTGTCGTTGTCTGTTTCAGATATTCGATGGCAGACGGGTAATTCCCTGATTTGAAATATGCAATGCCTAATAAATATAAACTTTCGCGTAGCGGATCTTTTGTGTTCGTTACATAACGGTTCAGATATTGGATAGCGTTATCGTTATCTCCTTCATAGTAATAGCTTTCTCCGACAATGCGGTTTATCTCGGAGTTGAATTCATGATCGGGATATTCGGATAATAATTGTAGCCCTTCTTGTATAACTTGACCGTATTGTTGATCATTAAGAGCTATTTGGGCTAAATAGTATTTCGCATTAGCTCCGAACTCCGGGTTGTTTTTTACTTGAGAAAAGCCGGCTTTTGCTCCGTTGTACTGTTTGCCGGTGTAATCGATATAGGCGTTGTAGTATATCGATGCTTCCCGGTATTTTTTCCCTACCGAACTAAGTGCGGAAAAATAAGGCTTTGCTTTTTCTGTATTTCCGCTTTTTAGTTGTGATAATCCGGCTCTGAAAAGGTATTCCTCCTGATCTTCGGGAGATAATCGCTCCATATCTACTAAAGCGTATTGGCGATTGGCCTTTTCGTATTTCCGGTCGAATAGGTAAAGATTCCCGATCAGCATCCGGGCTTTGGGGATATCGGAGGACCAACCGTATTGTTCTATGAATTTTTCCAAGAGCTTTAAGGCTTGCGGACTTCGGTTGGCATAGGACGATACGGCAATCATATAGTCGGCTTCCTGATTCAGTTTCGTGTCTTTACTGAGTGTCTTGAAATGGGTCAATAAATCGATGCATCCGTTATAATTGTGTACCTGAAACATTTTCTTCCCTTTCGCAAAAATGATATAGGGTGTTTCACTTCGGTAAGACACTTGTCCCTGAACGGAATACAGGGATAAACTTAAACAGAACAATAAAGTATATAATAAACTCCGTTTCATGTCGATTTACGTTTTGTATAGATTGTGTTTGCTTTATCAAACAAAAATAAAAAAACTTTATGGTTGCCGTCTTAACTTCTTATTTATTAACTTTATTTTTTCAATCATTTGTATTTTATGGTTTTATGGCCCTCAATATTTCCCGTTTCCCCGCCGGTGGACCTTGCAGCCTTTCCACGATGAGTCCTGCTCTTTGTAACCGTCTTCTTACCTCGCCTTTTGCACAATAAGTTGTGAGTATTCCTTGGGATTTCATCGATCGGCTTATTTTTTCGAATATCTCTTCGCTCCATAAATTCGGCTGTTTTTCCGGAGCAAAAGCATCGTAATATATCAAATCGAAAGATTGGTCGGGTAAAATTATTTGTTCCATATCTCCCTTTATTTTGTGTAGAGTGAAGTTCGGTGTTATTTCGATCGGTTTATCCCATTCTGCCAGATGTATTGTTTCGAAAAGCGTTGCTTGTTCCGGAGCGATCGTGTCTTGATATTTGAGGCTGTTTGCCTGTTCTGCTGTCAGAGGATAGAGTTCTATTGTGTGATAAACGGTTTTTCTTTGAAACTTTTCACTCTCGAGTAATGTGAGAAAAGCGTTTAGCCCTGTTCCGAACCCGACTTCGAAAATTGTTAAAGGATCGGCTTTTGAGTAGTGGAATCCTGTTTGTATGAATATATGCAGCGATTCGGTCAATGCACCTTTGACGGAATGATAATGTTCATCTATTTCGGGAATATATAGTGTTGCCGATCCGTCTGCCGTTATTTCGATTTGAGGTTGTTTCATATATTTTGGAGCTTTATGAAAAATAGAACTAAATTTGTCCGCATTTCGTTATTTTACACAAAGGTATAAAAACCGGATGTTATGAAAAAGTTCTTTATTTCTCTTCTTTTGATGTGTTTATTCTTTTTTGACGGACAAGCACAGCAAACTTATGCGGTAAAAGGGAGAGTGGTGGATCGGGAGAGCCGAGAGCCGTTGTCTTTTGCATCGGTATCTGTATGGAATTCTACGCAAGGAGTAATGACGGACAGTCTTGGAAATTATGTGATTGAGAATCTTGTTCCGGGAATGTATCGGTTACAGTTTTCTATTGTCGGTTATAGAACCTACGTGACACCGGAGTTTAGGGTTTCATCTCATGATTATCGCATCGATGTGGAGTTGGAAGAGAATCAGGTCGATTTGAAAGAAATCGAGGTGGTCGCATCTCCGTTCAGAAGATCGTTGGAAAGTCCTATTTCCTCCCGAGTGATCGGATTACAGGAGATAGAGAAAAGTCCGGGTGCTAATCGGGATATTTCTAAAGTTGTCAACTCGTTTCCGGGAGTAGCTTCTGCTGTCGGAAACGGATATCGAAATGATTTGTTGGTACGAGGGGGTGGTCCATCCGAAAACCGGTTCTATTTAGATGGGGTGGAAATTCCGAATATAAATCATTTTAGTACACAAGGAGCTTCGGGAGGTCCTGTCGGCATTATAGATGCCGATTTTATTAGAGAGGTTAATTTTTATACCGGAGCGTTTCCTGCCAATCGGGGGAATGCGCTCAGTTCGGTATTGGATTTTAAATTGCTCGACGGAAATACGGAAAAACGTACCGTAAAAGCTACAGTAGGAGCATCTGAAGTATCTTTGACATCTAATGGCTATATTACCAAGAATAAAAAAACAACTTATCTGGTATCTGTGCGACAGTCTTATCTGCAACTTCTTTTCAAAGTGCTCGATATGCCGTTTCTTCCCCGTTATACGGATGCTCAGTTTAAAATTAAGACTCGTTTTTCTCAAGCTCATGAGCTGACATGGATAGGATTGGGGGCTATCGATAATATGAAATTAAATACCGATACAGACCCTAAAGATGAGTCTAAACAATATTTATTGAATTATCTTCCGGTAATTAAGCAGCAGACATACACGCTCGGAGCTGTATATAAACATTATGCCGGCCGGCATACTCAAACGTTGGTATTGAGCCGGAGTTTTATGAATAACAATAACCGGAAATATCTGAATAATGACGAGTCTTCTCAAGAAAATCTGACCTTACGTTATAATTCGGATGAAATAGAGAATCATTTCCGTTTCGAGAATCGTTCATTATTCGGAAATTTTAATGTGAATGCCGGTGTGAATTTAGATTATGTGACTTATACAAATCGGACTTTTCAGAAAATTTTTTCGGAGCAGGCGAAAGAGATTCTCTATGAGACAGATTTGAATCTTTTTAAATGGGGCGTTTTTGCAACTGCCGGATATGAGTCTCCGGATGAACGTTTTACGGCTTCTCTCGGTGTCAGGTTTGATGCGAATACATATTCTTCTAAAATGAATAATCCGCTCAAGCAGTTCTCTCCCCGACTTTCCCTTTCGTATAAATTTTTTCCGAATTTTTATCTGAACGGAACAGTCGGGCGCTATTATCAGCTTCCTGCGTATACGACAATGGGTTATAAGGAATTTGGTATATTAGTGAATAAAGCAAACGGATTATTGTATCAACGTTCTGATCAAACTTCACTCGGAGTGGAATATCATTTTGGGAAAAACGCTGAAGCTACAATCGAGGGTTTTTATAAAAAATATAGTCATGCTCCGCTTTCTTTGCAAGATGGCATTCCTTTGGCTTGTAAAGGTGTAGATTATGGCGTTTCCGGGAATGAGGCGGCTGTTTCTACTGCACGCGGAAGGGCTTATGGAGTCGAGTTTATGTTTCGTTGGTTTGGCAGTGGAAAATTTAATTTGTTAACTTCATATACTTATTTCCGCAGTCAGTTTATTCAACCGTCTACAGGGAAATACCTGCCTTCAGCTTGGGATAACAGGCATTTGCTTACTCTATCGGGCACTTATAAATTACCGAAGAATTGGGATATCGGGTTAAAACTCAGGGTTATGGGCGGAGCTCCTTTTACACCGTATGATGAAAAACTCTCTTCTATTGTGTCGGCATGGGATGCTACTGCTCGTCCTTATTATGATTACGGTTTGTATAATACCGGGCGTTTGAAAACGTTTTCTCAAATTGATTTTCGCCTTGATAAATCGTTTTATTTTAAAGGAGTAATGCTCGGTATTTATATCGATCTGCAAAATATCGGAAATTTTAAATATGACAGTCAGCCCGTGTTGGTAAGTACGGGAGTTGTCGATCCGCAAATATACCCTGACGGAAATCAACATTATAAAATGAAATATATCCGGCAACAGAGTGGTACTATATTACCTACGCTGGGACTGACAGTCGAGTTTTAGAGCTTATATGTCGACTCGGATAAAATTTAAACAGTTTTTTAATATTCCAAGACATGGGAGGTTATATCGGACTTTTTTTCACAAAGGCGGTCTAATGCATCACATATATTAGTATATTCGAAAGTGAAACCGTTTTTTTCTAATTTGTAAGGAATGGCATGTTGTCCCTCAGTGAGTAGTACAGATCTTTCTCCTAAGATCGCTCTGAGCAGATATGGCGGAATTGTCCATAATACCGGACGACGAAGCTCTTGCCCGAGGGATTTTGCCCATAGTGCATTGTCTGTAATATCCGGTGCCGAACAATTTAAAACACCTTTCAATTCGGTATGTTCGATGATGAACCTGTAGATGCGTAACAGATCGGTTAACATTATCCAAGGAAAAGCTTGTTTCCCTGATCCTATTTTCCCTCCTAACCCATAACGAAACAAAGACGCTAAAGGCGGGAATATACCACCGTCGGTTGATAATACCGGAGCTAAACGGGTAATGACCAGACGAGTTTGCGGGGTTACTTGTTCTGCTTCTTTTTCCCATTTACGGCAAATGTAAGCTAAGAACGTAGGTGTGTAAACTTCTGCGTTTTCGATATAAGCGCCATCTGACGGATAATAGCCTATTGCAGACGTGGATACGAATAGGGATGGAGGAGTTGGCTGTTCGTTAATTGCCGCAACAAGCTTAGCTGTTGTTTGTATGCGGCTGTTGAAAATCTCTTTTTTATATTCACGAGTCCAACGGCGGTTTAGCGGAGCTCCCGCCAGATTGAATATGCGGTCTGCTCCATTGAGTTTATGAACGAGAAGATCGAATTTACCTGTAATGAAATCTTCTCGAGAAAGGGTTATGATTTCGTCACCGATGCTCTTTAACATGGAGCAAAGGTGTTGTCCTATAAATCCGGATGCTCCGGCTATTATTGTTTTCATACGCTTATATCATTTGGGAAATCCCCGGAATGATATAAGCTTTTCATTCATCAGGATTTCCGGTTTTTTAATTCTGCCGAGTCCACCCACTTAAAAAGTTTGTCGGAAGGTCTTATTTTTTCGTTTAATTGTATAGAAAACCGTTCTCCTTTTACTGTTTTGTTTACTGGTTTAAGATTTACCCTTATCTCTTCGACTTTTGCCGTTATCGCTCCGGTTGTAGGCCCTGTAACCAGAATTTCTTCTCCTACATTCAGAGATGAGGTCTCCATTTGAAATTCGGCTACTCCCAGTTTAGAAAAATATTTGATTCCTTTCCCCAAATATACTTTGACTTTGGTTGCTTCAGAACCATAGTTTTTGCTCCATTCTCCGAGCCGTTGTCCTAAATAGTAGCCATTCCAGAAACCTCTGTTGAAAACAGTGGACAAGCGGTTGTTCCAGTTTTCGATTTTTTCATCGGTGAAACTTCCGGATAAGCAGGCTTCTACCGCTTCCCTGTAACATTCGGTTACGGTGCGGACATATTCTGCTCCTCGGGCACGTCCTTCTATCTTAAAAACTCTAACACCGGAATCGATCATTTTGTTTAAAAAATGGATCGTTTTCAGGTCTTTCGGGGACATGATATATTGATTGTCAATATCCAGTTCTACCTCGCTGTCTTTATCTTTTACCGTATATCCCCTCCGGCATATTTGCATACATGCTCCCCGATTGGCAGAGGCATTCATTTCGTGCAGGCTCAAGTAACATTTTCCCGATACGGCCATACAAAGAGCTCCGTGTGCGAACATTTCGATGCGGATAAGTTTTCCTCCCGGACCTTTGATTTGCTCGTCGCAAATACGTTGATATATGTGAGATACTTGATTCATGTTCAACTCTCGAGCAAGTACGACTACATCTGCGAATTGGGCATAGAATTTCAGAGCTTCAGCATTAGAAATATTGAGCTGTGTCGAAAGATGCACTTCTACACCAATGCTTCGGGCATATGTCATTGCGGCTACATCGCTTGCAATGATCGCCGATATTTCGGCTTCCTTGGCTGCATCGATAATACTTCGCATTAATGTGAGATCTTCATCGTAAATGACCGTGTTGACGGTGAGATAACTTTTCATGTTGTTTTCTCTGCAAATACGGGCGATTTCGTGCAGATCGTGTATTGTGAAATTATTAGATGAGCGGGCTCTCATGTTCAGTCCTTCTATGCCGAAATAAACAGAGTTAGCTCCTCCTTGAATCGCTGCGGTCAGCGATTCATAAGAGCCTACCGGAGCCATTATTTCAAAATCGGTTATGTTCATTTTAATGAGGTATTTATTTTCCGGTGATAATTTTCCGGATATCGTTGAGTTTGTTCAAGGCCTCCATCGGTGTCAGATTGTTGATGTCGATATTTATGATTTCGTCTCTTATCTGACTCAGAACGGGATCGTCGAGCTGGAAAAAACTGAGTTGCATGCCTCCTGCCGCAGCAGGAGTTATTTCCGGCGTCTTTTTAGACACAGTTCCTTGCCGATTATTACTTTCGAGTTGTTTCAGTATATCCCCTGCCCTTTTGACGATACTTTGCGGCATTCCCGCCATTTTGGCCACATGGATACCGAAACTGTGTTCACTGCCGCCTTTTACCAGCTTTCGGAGAAAAATAACTTTGTTATCTATTTCTTTGACCGAAACATTATAGTTAGCGATTCGTTTGTAGGTCTTCTCCATGTCGTTAAGCTCATGGTAGTGAGTTGCAAAGAGTGTTTTGGCATGAGCTCTCGGATGTTCGTGAATATGCTCTACGATTGCCCATGCGATCGATATTCCGTCATAGGTACTTGTCCCTCGTCCCAATTCATCGAAAAGTACCAGACTGCGGTTAGATATATTATTCAGAATATCAGCGGCTTCGTTCATTTCTACCATGAATGTAGATTCTCCTAAAGAGATATTATCTGAAGCTCCCACCCGTGTGAATATTTTATCTACGACACCGATATGTGCAGCTTCGGCAGGAACGAAGCATCCGATTTGTGCCAAGATCACAATCAGGGCGGTTTGTCGTAATAGTGCCGATTTACCTGCCATGTTCGGCCCGGTAATCATTATAATTTGTTGTGTATCATTGTTGAGCAATACATTATTCGTTATGTATGATTCTCCCGGCGGCAGTTGTTTTTCGATAACGGGATGTCTGCCTTCTTTGATGTCTATCTCTAAAGAATCGTTTACTTCGGGACGGATATAACGGTTTTCTTTTGCTATTTTTGCAAACGACAGCAAGCAGTCGAGTCGGGCTATTTGCGTGGCATCATGTTGAATGGCAGGTATGTATTCATTCAATGCCAGTATAAGTTCATTAAATAGCCGGGTTTCGAGAGTTATGATCTTTTCTTCTGCACCTAAGATTTTTTCTTCATACTCTTTTAGTTCTTGAGTAATATAACGTTCGGCATTTACTAAGGTTTGTTTCCGTATCCATTCTTCCGGAACTTTGTCTTTGTGCGTATTGCGAACCTCTATGTAGTAGCCGAATACGTTATTGAAGCTGATTTTCAAACTCGGAATGCCTGTTCGTTCTATTTCTCTCTGTTGGATATGAAGCAGATAATCTTTTCCGGAGTAAGACATTTCTCTCAGTTCATCGAGTTCAGTATTTACACCTTTGCAGATAATTCCTCCTCTGTTGACTAACGTCGGAGCATCGGGATTTATCTCTTTCTCGATGCGGTCTCTTATCAGCGAGCAGGGGTTTAATTGTTCTCCGATACTTTGTAGAACAGGTTCTCCTGATCGGATGCAAATATCCCGTATCGGCTCTATTGCCGATAACGCTACCTTGAGCTGTACCACTTCCCGAGGAGAAATACGGCCTACGGCCACTTTGGATATGAGTCGTTCCATATCTCCGATCAGAGAAAGTTGCTGGTCTATTTCTTCTTTTACCTCCGGTTCTTTAAAAAAGTACTCTACAACATCCAACCTTTCGTTTATGGGACGTATATCTTTTAGTGGAAATACAATCCAGCGTTTGAGCATACGTGCGCCCATCGGACTTGTTGTCCGGTCTATGACATCCAATAGGCTTTTACCGCCTTCATTCATCGTATTGAGCAATTCCAGGCTACGGACTGTAAATTTGTCGAGGCGGACATAGCGTTCTTCTTCGATACGAGAAAGAGCCGTTATATGAGAAATTTGTTTATGTTGTGTAATATCGAGATAATAGAGCAATGAACCGGCGGCAATGATCCCGTTCTTTAAAGTATGAACACCAAATCCTTTCAGATTTTTGGTTTCGAAATGTTTTAATAATCGGTCGGTTGCCGCGTCTTCGGTAAAGATCCAATCGTCTAATTCGAACGTGAAAAATCTAGTTCCGAAGTGTTCTTCGAATTGTTTTCGTTTACTGCGCTCGAACAGAACTTCTTTAGGGCCGAAATTGTTGAGCAATTTGTCTATGTAGTCATAATTTCCTTCTGCAGTCAGAAATTCTCCGGTAGAGATGTCAAGGAATGCAATTCCGCAAATATTTTTTCCGAAATGAATGCCTGCCAGAAAATTGTTCTCTTTATGGTTAAGGATGTTGTCATTTATGGATACTCCCGGAGTTACTAATTCCGTAATACCCCTTTTTACCAGTTTTTTTGTCAGTTTGGGGTCTTCGAGTTGCTCACAGATGGCCACTCGTTTACCGGCACGGACGAGCTTGGGTAGATAAGTATCGAGTGCATGATGCGGAAATCCGGCTAATTCTACGTATTGAGCAGAGCCGTTTGCTCTTCGGGTTAATGTGATTCCTAAAATTTCAGATGCAGTTATGGCATCTTCCGAAAAAGTTTCATAAAAGTCTCCTACCCGAAATAACAATATAGCGTCGGGATGTTTTCCTTTCATCTCGATGTATTGCTTCATCAGCGGAGTCTCGACCATTTCTTTTGCCACAGCTTTAACGATTTATCGGTTGTTGTTATGCATTATTCAGACAAGCAAAGATACGGATATATTGTGAAAAAAGAAAGTTCGGAAAAGATCGTTTCTTTTGAGGTTATCGAGAATTTATCTTGGAGTCTGTTTTAATTTTCTGTAAAGTAATCTCTTCATGATTATTTGTGAAATCTTTTTATCCATAAAATTTAAATGGCTGTTTGTTCTATTTGTCAGATTCTGAAATATCTTATATTTTTGCATATACCCTGTTCGGGATGAGATTAATTGAAAGCTATATATAATGAATCAGGAAAATAAAGAGGTCTGTTTGGTTCCCGTCGGAGGTTTGGCGAACCGAATGCGTGCGATTGTTTCGGTTTTGAATGCTTGTCAGAAAGCCGGAGTGAAGTTGAAGATCGTATGGTTTCGTAATCGGGAATTGAATGCTCCTTTTTATTCGTTGTTTAATCCGTTGAGAAGTTTAAATGTTACGGTAAAAGAAGCTGCTCGAATTGATTTTCTCCGTTATTATCGTCCGGTGAAAAAAAATCTATGGCTTTCTAAATATTATCTTCGTTCGCATTTCGATAAGGTATTGAGTATGACGAATTGTATTCCTATCGTGCGGGATGAGCAGAATCTTGTGAATTTGATTTCTGAAACGGAGCGTTTATATATAGAATCTTGTTATGATATGGGAAGTTATCGGAACATAAGAGAGATTATGTCTCCTAATCGAAGGCTGTCCCGTAGAATTGATGATTTTGTTGCTGAACATTTCGGAGAACGTACTATCGGGGTTCATGTTCGCCGAACGGATAATAATAAAGCGATACAGAGCAGTCCTTTGGAACTGTTTATAAAAGCGATCAGGCACGAATTAGAAATAGATGGGAATGTCCGTTTTTTTGTCGCTTCCGATTCGGACGAGGTTAAACATGAACTTTTAGACAGATTCGGAGATCGCATTATTACGGTTTTTGAGAGTTGCGATCGGAATAGCCGACAGGGAATAGAGAACGGATTGACCGATTTGTACTTACTTTCGCGGACATGCAAGATTTATGGTTGTGTCGGAAGCTCTTTTACCGAGGTTGCTGCTTTGATCGGAAATATCGAATTGATCGTGCTGTCGATATAGAATTTTGTTTTGGGAAAGATATATTCCGAAGTTTACCTTCTGCACAGAAAAAAGAGATAAAAACTAATCGTGTTTTATTTCTCTTTCTCTTTGATGATTCTTCGAATCCCTTTTTGTATAGATGTCAGACCGAATTGTGACGGGTCTATCTCGTTTCGGGGTATGAACCATGCTTCGGTTACATCATCTTGCGCTGTAATACCGGATGTTTCTAATACATCGCATTCGAAAAACAAATCCATAGTAGGAATATTCAGTCCTGAATATTTATAAGTATTAGGCAAAGAAAACAGATATCGGGTTGCCGTTACGGTAAGTCCGGTTTCTTCTTTGACCTCCCGTATAACAGCTTCTTCTGCCGTTTCGTTCAAGTCTGTAAATCCTCCGGGCATATCCAATGTCCCTTTTGCCGGATCTTTAGCTCGTCGGCATACGAGAATATCGCCTCTTGTATTGGTTATTACTGCCACAACTGCAGCTTTCGGATTTATGTAATCAATGAAGCCGCAAGTTTCGCAACGTTTCGATTGATTGTTGTTTTCGATGAATTTATTCGATCCGCATACGGGACAAAATCGAAATAATTCTAACGGGTGTGACATTACTTTGGCTTCTATTTTTTAGATTTTAAATTTTGATTTATATTCAGTATTTTGTTATAAGCTGCCTTGTCATTTAATATTTCCAAAGCTTTGTCCAGGTCTTCGTCTTTTCGTAATGATTGACGTATTTCTCCTTTTTGATGATAATATCTTTTTACTATTTCTATAGTAAGCAGTTCTTCTATATCTTTTCGGAAGGTATCGAGATCTTTGTCTAAATTATGGCTCAGCTTGTTTTCAAGAGCTTTAAATTCTTCGGATGCTTCGTCAAGATAGCCTTCGAATTGTGCTACTTTTCGCAATTCGTTGAGTACTTTGTCGCTTTGACGATCATATTTAAAGTCCTTGCTTTTTACAAATTCTTTGAAATCATTATAATCTTCATCTGTCAGTTTAAATTCTCCTATGGGAGCTATTGTCGGATGCTTTGCCGCATATCGGTTGGCATAGTCGAAGATTATCAAATCGTTTACTAAATAGAAACAGATATTTGCTGGATTCTCTTTTTCGACTTCGATATCCGGTTTAATTCCTCCTCCGTCTCTCACAATACGACCGTTAGCTGTTTTAAAGGCTGTGGTCAAACTATCGGGAATGCGCCCTACGCTTCCGTCCGGATTACGGTGCGAATAGTCTATTGCCTGTATTAAACGTCCACTGGGAATATAGTATTTTGCCGTAGTTACTTTTAGTGTCCCGTTGTACGGAAGTGTCCGGGTGGATTGTACTAATCCTTTCCCATAAGTTCGTTCTCCTACGATGACTGCCCTATCGAGATCTTGTAGTGCTCCCGATACGATTTCAGATGCAGAAGCCGAACCGCTGTTCACCAATACGACAAGCGGTATTTCCGTATCGATGGGCTCTTGAGTAGTTTTGTAGGTTCTGTCCCATTGTTTTATTTTTCCACGAGTGGAGAGAACTTCTTTTCCTTTGGGAACAAAATAGTTGACGATCTGTACAGCTTCCTCCAGAATTCCTCCGGGATTTCCTCTCAAATCGAGTACCAAAGATTCTATTTGTTGATTCTTTTTAAGATCTAACAGTGCATCTTTTACTTCTCCGGCAGCCTTGTCCGTAAAGTTAGAAAGATATATATATCCGGTTTTATCTCCGACAATTCCATAATAAGGAACAGCATTCATCTGGATCTTTTTCCGGGTGATTTCTTTGGTAATAGGTTCTTTGACATCAGGGCGTTCGACAGTTACTATGACAACCGTGTTTGCAGTACCTTTAAGCATTTCACTGACTTTGTCCGATTTTAATCCGTGAGTGGGAGTTCCGTCAATTTTTATTATTTTGTCTCCCGGTTTCAGTCCTGCTATTTGTGCCGGCATACCTTCATAAGGCTCGGATATATAAGTGTCGCTGTCACGATAAACGATTAGCGAGCCTATACCGCCGTATTCTCCGGTCGTCATAAACCGGAAATCTTCTTTTTCGGATTCAGGGATATAGTTGGTATAAGGATCGAGACTTCCTAACATGCTGTTTATTCCTTTGGTAATTACCTTTTCCGAGTTTATCGTATCGACATAAAACATATTCAGCTCTTTCATTAAAGCATTGAATATTTCCAGGTTTTTGGCAATGTCGAAGTTTTTTTTGTCCGGAGTGAATGACCCGAACAAAATTATTGCTGATAAACAGACTGCCGGAATGCCGGCTTTATTTAAAATCGTTCGTTTGTTAAAACGTATCATTTTTATCTCGATTATAATTATTTTGTTTTAAAGCCTATATTAAACAGGCTCTAAGGTAGAAAAACTCTTTTCTATTTTCTTAAAATTTCTCCGACTTTTAACTTTATTTCATCCCAACGCTTATCATCCATGCCAGTCCCGATGACTTCTATAACATTTCCGGAAAGAATCGATCCGATTTTTCCGGCTGTTTCAAGTGGCAGATTCATGGATAGTGCATAAAGAAATCCTGCCGCATACAGGTCTCCGGCACCTGTCGAATCGATACATTTCGCTTTAGTCGCTTTTACTTCGGTATAATAGTCGCCCTGTTGTATTATAGATCCGTGTGAACCGCATTTTACTACTGCAATGTCGCATTCTCGGGATAAGATCGCCGCGGCTTCTTTCGCTTCGTGTCCGGTATAGGCATAGGCTTCTTCTTCGTTTGCAAAAGCGATATCGATATATTCCCGGATCAGTTCTTGGAAAAAGTCGTGATTTTCTCTGATGACATTGTAGCTTGCCATATCCAAAGAAATTCTCAGTCCGGCTTCTTTAGCCAATTGAACGGCACGGCGGATTAGGTGCGGATCTTGTACCAGATATCCCTCTATTTGCAGGAGATCATATCCGTTGAACATTTGAGGAGAAAGTTCTTCTGCCGTAAGAGTTGCTGCTGCTCCGAGATAAGTTCCGAAAGTGCGTTCTCCATCGGGAGTGATTAAAGTCATAGCGCATCCTGAGGCAATATCTCCTTCGATAAGATGGGTTTGTATTCCGTGATTTTCGAGAGCTTTACGATAGAATTTTCCATAACTGTCATGGCCGATTTTTCCTATAAAACCGGTTTCTATTCCCATACGGGTAAGCCCGGATAATGTATTGGCAGTAGATCCTCCGCTTGCCATGAATGTGTCGAAGTCCTCGAACATTGCCATTATTTTCAATAACTTATCTTCATCGATCAGTTGCATTCCTCCTTTTAGAAGTCCCATCTCTTGGATACATTCGTCAGAGTTCAGAATTGCTAATACGTCTGTCAGGGCATTTCCCAGTCCTATTACTCTCATTTGTCTGTTTTTGTCGTGCCTTTTCCGGCCGGCACAATGTTTGATCTTCCGATTTATTACTGTCTGTAAAAACGGGTATTTTATGTGAATGAAAAATTTTTCTGCAAATATATTGCATAATTGGAAATAACACATTACTTTTGCACTGCATTTTTAAGGGAATGTAATCTTCTTCAGTAGCTCAGTCGGTTAGAGCATCTGACTGTTAATCAGAGGGTCGTAGGTTCAAGTCCTACCTGAAGAGCTCTTTTTCTTTAAAGATTATATATTATTATTCTTCAGTAGCTCAGTCGGTTAGAGCATCTGACTGTTAATCAGAGGGTCGTAGGTTCAAGTCCTACCTGAAGAGCGAAAAGTCGGTACATATCATACCGGCTTTTTTTATTTTCTTTTTGTTGTTGAATTGTATAAGGGTTGTGAACAAAATAGAAAAAGCGATTTGATTCAAAATCAAATCGCTTTTTATTGTTGTCTCACCAGGATTCGAACCTAGACAGGCAGAACCAAAAACTGCAGTGCTACCATTACACCATGAGACAATCCTATGCTTTGAGTCTATCTCAAAAGCGATGCAAAGATAGTGTAAAGATTTTTATTGACAAAATTCTTTACTTTTTATTTTGCAATAATTAAGAAATAGTTCTTTTTACCTTTTTGTACCAGAATATATTTTCCGTTTAATAGGTCCTTTTCGGATATTTCTTTGTCGAATTGGAGAAGTTTTTCTTTGTTGACAGATACTCCTCCGCCTTGAGTTATTTTACGCATTTCTCCTTTTGAGGGGAAGACGGCGGCTTTTTCGGTTAAAAGATCGACAGCTTTGATTCCCTGTATGAGCTCGTTTTTAGAGATTTCAAATTGCGGTACACCTTCAAATACGGCCAAAAGAGTGTCTTCATCGAGTTTTTTCAGTTGTTCCGATGTCGAGTTTCCGAAAAGAATATTCGAGGCTTCTACGGCAGCTTCATAATCTTCTGTAGAATGTACCATTATCGTAATTTCCTTTGCCAACCGTTTTTGTATAGGCCGCAGATGTGGTGCAGCATGTTGTTCTTCGATAAGGGCGTCTATTTCCTCTTTGCTGAGCGCTGTGAATATTTTGATATAACGTTCGGCATCGGCATCGCTTACATTCAGCCAGAATTGGTAAAATTTGTATGGAGATGTATAGCGTGGGTCGAGCCACACGTTTCCGGATTCTGTTTTTCCGAATTTCCCTCCATCGGCTTTAGTAATTAAAGGGCAGGTGAGGGCGAAAGCTTCTCCTCCGGTTGTCCGGCGAATTAATTCTGTTCCGGTAGTGATATTTCCCCATTGGTCAGAACCTCCCATTTGCAACTTGCAATTTTTTGTTTTGTACAAGTAGGTAAAGTCGTATCCTTGTACCAATTGGTATGAGAATTCTGTGAATGACAGTCCGTTGCTTCCCTCTCCGGCAAGACGCCTTTTTACAGAGTCTTTACTCATCATGTAATTGACTGTGATATATTTTCCTACATCCCGGATAAAGTCCAAGAAAGAGAAATTTTTCATCCAATCGTAATTGTTGACCAACTCTGCAGCGTTGGGTGCATCCGACTCGAAATCTAAAAATTTGGAGAGTTGTTTTTTGATCGCTTCTTGATTGTGACGTAATGTTTTTTCATCCAGTAGATTGCGTTCTTGGGACTTCATAGAGGGATCTCCGATCATTCCGGTAGCGCCGCCGACCAGAGCGATAGGCTTGTGTCCGGCTCTTTGGAAATGCTTCAACATCATGACACTTACAAGGTGGCCGATGTGTAAAGAATCTGCAGTCGGGTCTATACCTACGTATGCAGTCGTCATTTCTTTCTGTAATTGTTCTTCTGTACCGGGCATTATATCGTGAATCATGCCCCTCCATTTTAGTTCTTCTACGAAATTCATTTTTTGACTATATTATGATATTTATCTATTGCAATTTGATAATTGTTGCTTCAGGGCAAAGATACATATTAAAAACAAAAAACGGAGTGTATGGCAGAACCAAAAGTTTTATTATGTATTTTTTCTTATCGGGATAAATCGAAAAGTTCGGAAAAGTTTGTACCGATCGATATGATGAGCTCGTTTTCTGGAATCTGCCGTATTTCGGCAATTTGCCGGTAAACGGTTTCGATATCGATATTACTGTCGTCGGTTTCGAGAAATAATCGGTGCAATGGTATTATTCGGGCGGTTTCGGGATTGAACTTGTGTCCGATCGAAATTCTGAAACCGTGTTGAATGAGTTCTGTTGCTAACTGAGGTTTTCCTCTGAATCCATGAATAATCCATTCTTGACGGGCTGCGGTTTCTTTTCGTAATTTTATCAGTTCATTGAAAGCCTTTACGCAATGGATAATCATCGGTTTTTTACTGTTCTCGGCAATTTCTATTTGTTGTTTAAAGATGGTTATTTGAATGTCTATCGGGGTATCGGTCAATTTATCGAGTCCGCATTCTCCGATTGCAAGCAGTTGCGGAGATTCTGCTATTCGGGATAACTGCGATGTCAACGACATCGGGTCTGTCGAGGCTATATGCCAAGGGTGTATGCCTGCGGAGAAATAGACACCCGGATATGCATCGGGGGAGGTAAAGCTATTTTTATAAGGCAGATTGCATATACTTAGTTTTCGATCGGTTGAAAGGGAAAGGTCGTGTGTATGCAGGTTGTAATAAGTCATATCATTATGTTTAAGGTACAGGATCATAACCGCTTCCTCCCCAAGGGTGACAACGGCAAATTCTTTTTATTGCCAACCAGAGGCCTTTGAACGGACCGTGTTTGCGAATGGCTTCGATTGCATATTCCGAACATGTAGGGACAAACCTGCAGGTTTGAGGTTTGAGAGGAGAAATACATGCCCGATAAAAGTAGACGGGTATTAATAGTAGTAAAGATAAAACTCTTTTCATGAATCATTCGGCTTTGGGAGATTTTTTTCGCAAGATTCTTTACATACCTTTTCTTTTAATTTTTGGAGTAAATCTTTTAGCTTTTTCTCCAATGTTTGATAATCGAGAATTTCCCTATCTAAATAAAGGATTGCCATATCCAAAGCTGTTTCTTGACTTTGAAGCGTATCGGTGAGAATATGTTTATTTTTTCGATAAGCTTCTTTTATTCGCCTTCGGATAAGATTTCGCTTTACCGCTCTTTTAAACCTCTTTTTAGGGATACTGACAAACATAGATACAGGAACATTGTCTGTATCGGAGACAGACCGATATACTATCCGGTAGGGATAGACGATGAATGAATTCCCTGATGTAAAAAGGGCATCTATCCGTTTTTTTCCGCAAAGTCGTTCTGCCTGTGTTAATTTGAAGTTTGCCATTCGATACCAATTAGAAAGCGAAAAATATGGTACAAAGATAGCAAAAATAGCTGGATTTAATTAGTAAAGTATCGGTACGGAATTTTTGGATACAAGAATGTTCATTAATGGAATCTGTGCAATATCGATATTGAATGCCATTTTGCGGAGGATATTATGATTTGTCGTGTATTTTAATCGTATTTATATGATATTCAATCTAAATCCTACTTGAATCGCTGCTGCTGTATTGGAGACTTGTAGGGCAGAAAGAATATTTTGCCGGTGTCGGTAAACCGTGTTTGTAGAGATATTCAAAATGTCTGCAATTTGTTTGCTGCTGTGTCCTTTTGCCAATAACGTCAGTACTTCTTTTTCACGTGGGCTTAGTAATAAGTTGTCGTATAACTGATATTCTTTTTGCTGTACTACTTTACCATTCTTATTGTTTACGATTTGTCCTGATGTCAAAGTCGGGGTCTCTATGTAAGGTGTGTATGTGCAAAGTGATAGCCAAATGCTACCGTTAGGCAAACTTTCTAAATAATAAGAACGGTGCAGAACCGGAATCGTATTGCCATTTTGTAATTGAAAGTGAATGAGGCATATCGTGTTATAGTTTTTCCTTTCTCTGATTTCATTTGCACGTTGAAAATGAAAATAACGTAATTCTAAAACGTGTCGTTCGATCAAATCGTCAGCGGGGATGCAGTTGAATATTTCATCTTCAAAAGCAGAGTCGATAATTAGACCGTTTTGAGAGATTCCGATATTTTGACCGAAATTTCCGGCATAAATATAGCTCGTGTTTTTTCGTAAATCTGACAGTACGGCAACCCCGTTGTCTATTTGGACAAATGAGCGGACTTGCATTTTTCTGTTTTCAAGAATTTCATATTCCCATGTTGTTGTCCCAAAATCTTGCTCAGTGAGCAGTGACCTCAATTCTTGTTCCTGATGATTTGGCATAAATTGGTTAATTTTGACTATTGTCTTGTCGAAATAGAGTGACTAATTTTGCTGTACAAAAATACTTATAAAACAGATGAAATTATGAATAAAACATTTATTTATTGGACTTTATTAGGTATAAGTTTGTGCGTGAGCAGTTGTGAATCGCACCATAATCCTCAAAAAGCTACAGACAAGGATAGTTTATCTACGATTGATCAAATTGATGAATTGAAAGGAACAGATTGTGATATTAAATTGGGTAATGTCATCTTTACTAAAGCTGTGAACGGTGCTGATACTTTGGTTCGGATTAAAGATAATGGAATATTGGAGTTCAGGTGCGGAGGGAAGAGAGACTTTTTTTGCGATCCGAATGACGGAAAGTTGTCTAATAAGACCGCTCCGCTTTTGTTGACAAAAGTCAATAATTCGCGACCTTTTACTTTTACGGCTAAAGTTTCACCTCAATTTACTGCTACGGACACTTATAATGCTGCGGATTTGTTTGTTTTTGTTAATGACACGATATGGCAGAAGTTTGCATTCGAACAAGATGAGCGAGGTAAACACCGGATTGTCACTGTGCGTACGAGAGGAACCTCGGATGATAATAATCATGAAGAAATAGCCGGCTCTTCGGTTTATTTGAAAATATCTTCTGATACACATACTATAGCCAGCTATTATTCGACAGATAAGAAGACATGGCAGTTGGCTCGTTTGTATAAAAACGATTATCCTCAAGAGTTGTGGGTAGGTATTTGTAATCAATGTCCGCAAGGAGAGGGGAGTGTCAGTTTTTTTGAGGATATTTCTTTAGAACAAAGCAGTGTGAGCGATTTTCGGTTGGGAAATTGATTTGTATCTACTCGAAAAAACGCCTCCCTCTTTAATCCTTAATGAATAAAGAGGGAGGCATTTTATTTTATAACATATTTTCATTTTAAGTTTGTTCGTTCACAGGATAGCCGGTTTTTGCAAACTCAAAAAGAATGGGGTGTATTATTTCTTAGACGATTTGTTTTGTTCTTTAAAGAAAAGTTCCAATGCGGCTGTCATCGACGGGGCTTCCGGACGAGGAGCTTCGATATCGAGTCTGAGTCCGGCATCCCTTACCGCTTTTGCCGTTGTCGGTCCGAAGCATCCGATTTTGATATCTTGCTGCTCGAAATTCGGGAAGTTTTTCAGTAATGAATTGATTCCTGAAGGGCTAAAGAAAATCAGCATGTCATAATCGAATTTTTCTTCGGGGGCAAAATCGTTACTTACCGTACGGTACATTACCGCTTTTGTGTAATCGATTTTGTTTTTGTCAAGTAACGGATATTCGCCGTTATTGACATCTGATACCGGAAAAAGGAATTTTTCATCGGAATGTTTTATTAAGGCAGGAACAAGATCGTCCAGTTTCCCTGTATTTCCGAAAAAGATTTTTCTTTTTCGGTAGACGATATATTTTTGCAGATAGAGAGCTACCGATTCGGTCACACAGAAATATTTCATCGTTTCCGGAATCGTTACCCGCAATCCTTCACACAACTTGAAAAAATGATCAATTGCTGTTCTTGCCGTGAAAATAATAGCTGTGTAATCCAGAATAGAAATTTTTTGTTGTCTGAATTCTTTTGGGGTTATTTCTTCTACCTTAATGAAAGGACGAAACTCAATATTTACACCGTACTTTTCTGCAATGTCGAAATACGGAGATTTCTCAGAAGCTGGCTTTGGCTGAGAAACGAGTACTTTCTTGACTTTCAAAATGTTAGTATTTTAAATTCTACAAATTGGTAAATCAAAATCACACCTTTGTAAATTAGAAATAAAGGCATGATTTCAAGGGCGCAAAGGTACAAAATAAAGTACAGAATTCCATAAACATCTCTCAAAAAAATCTTAATCCCTTTATAAATAAAAATAATTCGGGATAAAATGTAAGATATTGTAACTAATAAAAGCCCGATATTCAGAAAACCAGAGAGATAGATCATGCAGAAAATAATCGGGAATAAGATTATTCCTAATAATAAGTTGATAGATGCGTGATTGTCTATCCATTGTTTTGTGATGCCCGATTCTGTGAAAATAGAACCTAAAATGCGATATGCCGATTGTTGAAAATTGTAGTATAAGGTGGCTAAAACTGCAGCACAAAGTATTTCTTTGAAATATCCGATGTAGGTTAATTCAGGTTTTAGATAATGAATTAAAAATGTAAGAGCAATCCCTTCCATTACAAAAGTTTGAGCAAGTAAAATGAATCGTAACCGTGATTCGATAATCGTAGAATTATCTGCCATATCGGTACGGTTTCGATTGTTTTTTGATGCGGAAAAAGGCTGTGAAAAGAGCTTTATTCCTCGTCGAAAGGATGTTGCTACCAAAATGAAACAACAGAGTAAAATCAAAAATATTCCATCATTTTGAGAAGGATTTTCGATCTTTGGTATTCCTTCGAAACCTTCGGGAATGACAAGTGCGGCTTCTTTGTAATCGGTTAAAGGATTGTCGATCGGAGCATGGCAATATGCCGACAAGCTTTCTGCGTATTGTGGCGTGAACTTGACGGAATCTTTTTTATAGTGTAAATCCCATTCGGGATGTGTGGTCCGTAATGAATCGGAAATAATTCTGTTACTGTCGGACAGGATGGGAGAGAGGGTGTCCGTTGTTATTACAGGGGCGATATGTATGCTGTCACTTGGCATTTATGCTGTTATATGGCTGCAAATTTACGTACGCTTCCATTCCAGTCGGGTGCAGAGTACAGAGCATCTATTGCATCTTGGGGAGTGGTAGCTACCACCCACATTCTCGTATGCTCCGTACGCATGAAATTTTGTTCAACGGCTTTTTCCAGTAGAGCGAGTAACGGATCGTAGTAACCGGCCGTGTTAAGGATTACTATCGGATTGAGGTATAATCCTAATTGTTTCCAAGTGATGATCTCCAATAACTCCTCCAATGTTCCGCATCCTCCGGGTAATGCTATGACAGCATCGGACAAGGATGCCATACGTGCTTTTCGCTCATGCATAGAATTTGTAATTTCTATGTCTTGTAAACGTTCGTAGTGCCATCCTTCTTCGTACATAAAGCGGGGAATGATGCCGGTTACTTTTCCTCCGGCATCTAATACACTGTCTGCAATCGTTCCCATGAGACCTTGATTCCCTGCTCCGTATATGCAACGCAAATTATTCCGGGCAATAAGTTTTCCTAATTGCTTTGCCGCTTCAAAGTAGATAGCATCCACTTTTGAGCTTGAGGCACAATATACGCAAACTGATTGTATATTTCTCATTTGAATCGAATGTCCTTATACGTTAAACCGGAAGTGCATGATATCTCCGTCTTGCACGATATAATCTTTTCCTTCTACATTCATTTTTCCGGCTTCTTTACAGGCTGTTTCAGATCCGTATTGGATATAGTCGTCATATTTGATGACTTCTGCCCGGATAAAACCTTTTTCGAAATCGGTGTGAATGATACCTGCGCATTGAGGAGCTTTACTGCCTTTAAGGTAGGTCCATGCCCGAACTTCCTGTACCCCGGCGGTAAAATATGTTTCGAGGTTTAGAAGGCTGTATGCTGCACGAATCAGTCGGGAGACTCCCGATTCTTTCAATCCGATTTCTTCCAGAAACATTTGCCGTTCTTCGTATGTTTCGAATTCTGCAATTTCAGATTCTATTTTGGCAGCAACTATCAATATTTCGGCATCTTCATCTTTTACCGCTTCCCGTACTTGTTCTACATATTTGTTTCCGTTTAAAGCGCTCTTTTCGTCAACGTTGCAAATATACATAACCGGCTTACTGGTAAGGAGAAATAACTCCCGAGCTATTTTCTGTTCGTCTTTAGTTTCGAAACTGACGGTACGGGCAGACTTTCCTTGTTCCAGAGCTTCTTTATACTTGCTTAATACATCGTATGCAAGCTTTGCATTTTTGTCACCTCCTGTTTGTGCTTGTTTCTGAACCTTAGAGATGCGGCTCTCTATCGTCTCCAGATCTTTCAATTGCAGTTCATAGTCGATGATTTCTTTGTCGCGTACGGGATCGACAGAACCGTCTACATGAGTTATGTTGTCATCATCAAAACAGCGTAATACATGTAAAATTGCATCTGTTTCGCGTATATTGGCAAGAAATTTGTTTCCTAATCCTTCTCCTTTACTAGCTCCTTTTACTAATCCGGCAATATCCACGATTTCTACCGTAGTAGGAACTATGCGTTGAGGATGAACGAGTTCTGCTAATTTATTGAGGCGTTCATCCGGGACGGTAATTACTCCGACATTCGGTTCGATCGTACAAAACGGAAAGTTTGCCGATTGGGCTTTTGCATTGGATAGACAATTGAAGAGGGTTGATTTGCCGACATTAGGCAAGCCGACGATACCACATTGTAATGCCATAATTTATTTTGTTGAATTATTTTCGAAAATATTGTCTTGTTTGCTGAAACAATTCCGATAAGTTAACACCGGAAATAACAGTTATTCTTTCGATCTGCAAAGATAACCATTCTTTTGGTATATACGAATAGAAACAGGTTTGTTCGTTCGAAAACGATCTTTTGAGTTCTGTCTTTGGCTTTTTGTTGAACTTGTACCTCTCTCTCTTTGTTATTATCATGATAAAATGTTTATGATTATGGATGATAAATCGCATAAATTTGCCGGTGAGCTTTTGGAGTGGATAAAGTCTATTCTTAGAGATTTGGGTATAGAGACCGGAAGAGTGGATGAAATGGAAGGTATTATATATACAGTTCTGATAGCACTGTTTGCTTGGGCTGTAGCCTGGATATTGCGGTATGTCCTCCATTACGTTTTTCTGAAAATATTAGGGAAAAGTAAAAATGAGATTCTTAGGGTCTTGGTAGATCGGCGGGTCTTTTCCGGTGTAGCGCATGTTTTACCTCCTTTGATTATGCTGTCTTTGTTACCTTTGGTATATGACGATTACAGATCGCTTATCGGATGGGTAGAGCGTTTTTGTTGGATTTATTTGGTAATTGCTTTTTTAGTTTATACCAATACCTTTTTGTCTGCTTTGTGGCGGATATTTTCAAGTTCGGATGCTATGAAGGATCGACCTTTAAAAGGGCTCATACAGTTGGTAAAAGGTATTTTGATAGGCTTAGGGGTTATTATTGTCATTTCTATTTTGGTGCAACGTTCCCCGATGAAGTTGATTACCGGATTGGGAGCTTTTGCCGCAGTATTGATGCTCGTTTTTAAAGATAGTATTTTGGGGTTTGTCGCCGGAGTGCAGCTGGCCCAAAATGATATTGTTCGCAAAGGAGATTGGATCGTGATGCCGGGAGGTATGTTGAACGGTGTCGTTATCGATATAACTTTGAATACTGTAAAAGTCCAAAATTTTGATAATACGATTGTTACAGTTCCTCCTTATTCATTGATTTCGGGAACATTGCAGAATTGGAGGGGAATGGCGGAATCTGGCGGACGTCGGATAATGCGCGATTTTACGATAGATGTGACATCTATCAAAGTTTGTACTCCGGAGTTATTGGAGTCTTTAAAGAGCGTAGATTTCTTAAAATCGTATATTGAGGAGAAACAGGCAGAGCAGGCTGCCGGGAAAGTAGAGAATACTGATAATAGTAATGGCTTGGTAAATGGAACGATAGAAACCAATTTGGGATTATTCAGAGCTTATGTGGCTATGTATTTGCGTAAGCATCCTTTTGTTAATGGGGATTTGACATTGATGACTCGGTTGTTAGAACCGACCGAGAATGGCATACCTTTTGAAATATACTGTTTTTCTGCGAATAAGAATTGGGTGAGCTATGAATCTATACAGGCCGAAATTATGGAACATGTGGCAGCTGTTGCCGCTCGTTTCGAATTGCATATTTATCAAAATGCTTCGGGGCATGATTATATTGTTTCTGCCTATATTACTGCCGGTAAAGAGCCTCCGGTCTAAAGAGCCAGTCGTACATTTGTACGTCTAAATTTTCCAATAAGAAAATTGTATCCGATCATTTTTGCATTTTCTTCCGGTCTGTTTTCCCATTTTTCTTCGTTAGATAGTCCGCTATCCTCCTCGTAAAAACAGAAAAACATCTTTGGAAGAAACTCTCAAAACTGACCTGAACAAAATTTAGACAAGTTCTTAATCGGTATATTTATTTCTTTATAAACCGAACACTATTTTGTTCTTTTTCCGAGTCGATAAGGATCATTAAATAATTGCCTGTGGGGAGATGAGAAACATCTACAATGGCGCATTGATATAATGGTAAAACAGATATTAGTTTCCCTTCCGAAGAATAAATTCTGGCCTCTTCGAGCTTTCGTTCTGTTCCGATAAAAAGACGGTCGCTTGTCGGATTAGGGAAGATGGTTAACGTCTCGTTTTTAAAAGAGGATACTATTCCTTCTGTAAAATCCAAGGGAATATATTCTCCAGCCAAATGGGCGAGGTAAGCTTCTAATGCTGTATATCCGCTGTCGGTGATTTTATTTCGATCTGAAGGATCTTCAGGGTTCAGTCCGTTTTCAGTTTCCCATATATCATCCATTCCATCGTTGTCATTGTCTGTTATATTAACATAGGTGCTATATTCGGGATATCCTCCGACGGCAGCCGGGTCGTCAATAATTCCTAATGTTTTTTGGTAATAACGACTTGTTTTGGTTTTCGATTCGAATTCTGATGTCCCATATCCTGATGCCGTTCCATTTTCAGTTTCATCTATAATACGTCTATCTACCTCGTCTAAGGGATGAGCTCCGGCTTTTGCCAATACACTCTTAAAGGCATCGGAAGCTGTTTCTGTTTTTATTTGGTAAGGAGTTTTTATTTCAAATGGTGTTTCTACAATGACTTGTTCCTGAAGGTCTGTCGGATAGGCGCTTTTATCGATTCCTAAGGCATTATCGGTCGTGAAACTATCATTTCCTTCCATTATATTTCCAGAGGCATACCATTGACCTACTTTACGATACGAATCCCCTCCGTAAGAGGCTTGTACAAAATAAGATTTGCTTTTTGCAGGACGTGCAAGCCCCGGTTTATAGTAGTTGCCTACCATGTTGATTTCGTTCTTTTCACCTTTTGTTATGTCTCCTCCGTAACAAGAATTTGCTTTTCCCCAGTTATAGATGACATTGTTGACATAGTCTGTAAGAATTTTGTAATCGTTTGTTTCGCGATCGTCTCGTGCGCCGTTAAAACGCGGCATGCGATTATGGCAGTGGGCGAGCAGATTATGATGGTAAGAAGAGAAGTCCCCTCCCCATTGGGTGGCATAACTGCGAGAACCTTTGATATGTCCTGCCGAATATAGACCTTCGTGTATAATGCACCATTGTACCGTAGTGCGTTTATTATCGTACATTGTCATATTTTCTTCACACGACCATCCGAAAGTGCAGTGATCTACAATGACATCTTCGCAGTTCTCAATCCCGATTGATCCTCCGTCGGTATGTGTACCGTCATCTTTCAGTCCTATTCGAAAACGAAGGTGACGTATGATGACGTTTTTTGATCCTCCGAGATTGACTTTTGCTCCTCGTATACAGATACCGTCTCCGGGTGCAGTTTGCCCGGCTAAAGTATAACCGTTTCGAGCACACTTCAGCTCTTCTTTTAATTTTATGATTCCTGAAGTTCTGAAAATAACGGTGATAGGTTCTTCCGGATGTTGAGAGAGCGCCCATCGAAGAGAGCCTTCTATCGGTGTTTCTCCTGTAGCATAATCCTCGGTTGTCGTGACGAAAACTACTTGCCCTCCGCGTCCTCCGGTTGCAAATTTTCCGAATCCTTCTGCTGAGGTGAAAGCTGGTACTTGAGCTTTTGATGAGATTGCAAAGATGAATGTCAGGACAATAATACTTGCTTTGATTATATGTTTTCGATCTTTCATGATATAGAAAATTTACAAGTTTATTTTATGTTGCAAAAATACCGGTAATGCCGGAGGATAATGTGTACTTTTTGTTATTGTTGGAGGATTTTTTGCCTACTCTTTGTAATGATATTTTTATGATGATAAATACCGATTTTTAGGTATTGATATATGCTTATCGGCTTTTTAATTTTGTTCTGTTAAGTCAAATCGAACTTATGCAAGCAGAAAAAGAATATGTGAGGAAAAATATATTGGCTGCAGCGACACCGTTGTTTTATGCAAAAGGGTATGTAAAAGTTCCTATGCGCAAAATTGCGGAAGCTTCCCATGTGGGGTTGAGTAATATTTATAATTATTATGATAGTAAAGAGGATATTTTTCATGAAATAGTGCGTCCTATAGTGAATTGTTTTTATGAAATGCTCGACGAACATCATGGGAAGAGGGGTGCGGATATACTGGAAATGTTCACGAATGATTATCTCCGGTCTGTTATAGATGAGTATGTTTCTATTGATGTATTTTTTTATGAAAATCAGAAGCGTTCGGTGTTGCACAATTTAGCAGGGTGCTTTTCAGGGGGAGAAATCTGGTTTGATGTATAGGTTTCACGTGAAACCGGGTTCATAAATTGTAAATATTAATGCAGCTGATTTGAATTTTATAGAAGTATTTTTCTTGGTTTTTCGATCCATAATAATATCCGTTTCGGTAAAGACGATGCCACGGATGAGGAAGTTATCGAAGCTGCTCGGGCTGCTCAGTGTCATGATTTTATTATACGGTTGCCTAAAGGTTATGATATGTAGGAAAAATTAGCAAGCTGTCTCAAAATATAGGGATGAGACAGCTTGTGTTATCGTTAATGTGCTTCGAGCCAGTTTTTTCCGATACCGGAATCAGCTATTAAAGGGACTTTTAGTTGGTATGCATTTTCCATTTCTTCTTTTACGATATGCTCAACAATTTCTATTTCGTTCTCAGGAACACTGAAATTGAGTTCGTCATGTACTTGAAGAATCATCCGGGCCTTTAGCCCGTTCTTTTCGAATCGGTCGAAAATGCGGACCATGGCAATCTTTATAATGTCTGCAGCGCTTCCTTGTATAGGTGCATTTATTGCATTTCGTTCGGCATATCCGCGTACGATGCTGTTTTTGGAATTAATGTCGGGTAACATCCGTTTGCGTCCGCTTATCGTTTCTACATACCCTTTTTCTCGGGCTATCTGTATGCTTTTATCCATATATTCTTTTATATGGGGGTATGTCTCGAAATATCCGTTTATCAGTTCTTTGGCTTCAGATCGAGGTATATTGAGCCTGTCTGAAAGTCCGAATACGGAAATTCCGTAGATAATACCGAAGTTGGCGGTCTTCGCTTTTCTACGCATATCGGGCGTTACTTCTTCGATCGGTATTTTGTATATTTTGGCAGCTGTAGCAGCATGAATGTCTTTGCCTGAGGTAAAAGCTTCTATCATATTGGGATCTTCGCTGAGATCGGCCATGATGCGCAACTCGATCTGGGAGTAGTCAGCCGAGAAAAACAGGCATCGGTCATCGGGAATAAAAGCCCTGCGTATCTCTCGTCCTTCACTGTCTCTGATGGGTATATTCTGAAGATTAGGATTACTTGAACTTAATCGTCCTGTGGCAGTTACCGTCTGGTTAAATGAAGTATGTATCTTTCCTGTTTTGGGATTGATAAGTTCGGGCAGAGCATTGACGTACGTGGACAGAAGTTTTTTTACTCCCCGTTGTTCTAATATTTTTCCTACAATAGGATGTTTGGAACGGAGTTTTTCCAGAATTTCTTCGGTCGTAGAATATTGTCCGGTTTTTGTTTTTTTGGCTTTTTCATCGATTTTAAGACGTTCGAACAAAACTTCTCCTACTTGCCGTGCCGAACTGACATTGAATTCTGTTCCTGCCAATTGATAAATTTCCTGTTCGAGTTGCAGAACTTTTTCGGTAAGCAGAATCGAAGATTGGCGCAAAGCTTCGGTATCGACTCTGACTCCGGTGATTTCCATCTCTGCCAATACTCGTATTAACGGCATTTCGATAGAGTAGAAGAGGGGTTCGAGACCTTCTTTTTTTAATTCCTTTTCGAAGACATTTTTTAGTTTTAATGTTATATCTGCATCTTCGGCGGCATACTCACTGATTTTTTCGATCGGCACTTGACGCATTGATAGCTGATTTTTTCCTTTAGGACCGATAAGTTCTTCAATGTGTACGGTTTTGTATTTGAGATAAACTTCAGCCAAGTAGTCCATGTTATGGCGTTGTTCGGGCTGCAATAAATAATGGGCTACCATTGTGTCGAAGAATTTCCCTTTTACAGTGATTCCATAATTTCTCAATACGATATAGTCGTATTTTATATTTTGACCTATTTTTAATGAGTTTGTATTTTCTAATGCATTTTTAAATTTATTTACAAGTTGATTCGCTTTATCCCGTTCTGTCGGGATAGGAACATAAAATGCTTTATTTTCTTGTAATGCAAATGACATTCCTACCAATTCGGCCGATATCGGATCGATTCCGGTAGTTTCTGTGTCAAAAGCAAAATATTCCGCATTTTCTAATTCGGTTATTAAATCAGATATTTTGTTCTCATTATCAATTATTTGATAGTCATGTTCTATGGTTTTTAACTCACTGAGAATCGAATATTTTTCTTCTTCTGTATTCTCGTCCGGAAATACGTCAAAGAGAGAAGCTTGAATAGGCGTTTTTGAAACAGTTGTTTTATTAACTGTTGTACCTAATACTCGATCTGCTAAATTTCTAAATTCAAGTTCCTCGAAAATTTCCCGTAATCGAGTTTCGTTTATCGCTTCTCGTAATAATTCTTTTTCATTGAAAATTATGGGGGCGTCTGTTTTTATCGTTGCCAGAAATTTGGAAAATTCTATTTGTTGTTTGTTTTCTTCTACTTTTTTGCGTAACGCACCCTTCAACTGATCGGTACAGCAAAGTAAATTTTCGATAGAGCCGAATTCATTGACCAGTTTTATCGCTGTTTTTTCTCCTACGCCGGGACATCCCGGGATATTGTCTGACGCATCGCCCATAAGCCCGAGTATATCGATAACCTGTTCAGGACGTTCGATGGAGAATTTTTGTTTTATTTCTTCAACTCCGCGTACTTCGAAATCTCCTCCTCCGAATTTGGGTTTGTAGATAAAAATGTGAGGACTGACCAATTGCCCGTAGTCTTTATCCGGGGTCATCATATACGTATCGAACCCTTCTTTTTCAGCCAGCTTGGCCAGTGTGCCTATGACATCATCGGCTTCGAAACCGGGAACTTCTATGATAGGTATATTGTAGGCTTTGATAATTTCTTTTATAATAGGTACGGATTGTCTTATTACCTCCGGAGTTTCTTCTCTCTGTGCTTTATAAAGCTCATATGCTTCGTGCCTGAAAGTCGGACCACTGGGATCGAATCCTACTGCAATATGGGAAGGATTTTCTTTTTTCAGTACGTCTTCCAACGTATTTACAAATCCGAATATAGCGGAGGTATTTACTCCTTTAGAGTTGATTCTCGGATTTTTGATGAATGCGTAATATGAGCGGTAGATGAGTGCGTAGGCATCCAGTAAAAATAGCTTTTTTTCTTGCATTTGCAGGCTGTTTTTAATGTACTTTGTTTTTATATCGGGAAAAAATTTCCCTTATTTCCCGGTAAATTTACAATAAATATGGATATTCTTTTGTTTTATTGCTATTTTTGCACATCATTAAAATAATATGGATAAACTATCTATTATACAGCAGCCTATTCTTGATGAATTGGAGATTCTGAACCGGACTTTGGCAGAGACGTTGAATACAAGCAGTCCGATGATGAATACCGTTGTTGATTATTTTCTCGGAACGAAAGGCAAGCAAATACGTCCTATGTTGGTGTTGTTGAGTGCCCGTTTATTTGGGAAAATCAATGCTGTTACTATCGATGCTGCTGCTGCTATAGAACTTTTGCATAATGCCAGTCTTATACACGATGATGTTGTCGATGAATCGAAGCAACGTCGAGGAAAGCCCACGATTAATGGAGTTTGGGATAATCGTATAGCAGTGCTGGTAGGTGATTATTTTGTCTCTTGTGCGTTGAAGCGTTCTATTTCTACCGGGATTCTGGAGGTTATTAATACGCTGGGATTTTTAGGTCAGGAATTGGCGAAAGGAGAGATCGACCAGCTTTCGATAGCTCAAGATCATGTTTTAAATGAAGAAGCCTATTTTAATGTAATCCGTCAGAAAACGGCGTCTTTGTTTATCTCCTGTATGAAAATGGGGGCTTTATCGAATGGTGCATCTTCTGAAGCTATCGAACAATTAATGGTTTTCGGAGAGAAACTGGGGCTTTGTTTTCAGATAAAGGACGATACGTTCGACTATTTTTCGGATGATACTATTGGTAAACCTACCGGAAATGATTTGAGGGAGGGCAAAGTTACTCTACCTTTGATTTTTGCGGTTCGGAACGCTACGGATGTTGAAAGGGATGAGGCAATGGCAATTTTGAGGCAAAAAGAATTATCCGCTAAGGATATCGATAAGTTGACTGAATTTGCAAAATCTCATGGAGGGATAGAGTATGCTAAGAAGGTTATGGAGCGTTTACGAACAGAAGGCTATGCGGCTTTGGCTTCTTTTGGCGAAAATCCCGTTGTGACTTCTCTAAAAGCTATTTTAGATTATACGATCGATAGAACAAAGTAACTGAAAATAGGATATTTGAGAGAAATAAAAAGGGGATACTTCCATTCGGAAAAGTATCCCTCTCTTTTTTGTATTTAGAAAAATTTGACCGGGCTTCCGGCTATGGAGCTTAACAAATTGTTTGCTAAACGACTGGCACCTAAACGGAAATATTTTTTATCCAACCATTTTTCTCCGAGAACTTCGGCGACAATGCAATAATATTTTACGGCATCTTCTGTGGTAGATATTCCTCCGGCCGGTTTGAATCCGATCATTGTTCCGGTTTTATCGTAATATTCTTTGATTGCCTGGCACATGACATAAGCAGCTTCGAGGGTTGCCGCCGGTTCCATTTTTCCTGTTGAGGTTTTAATGAAGTCTGCTCCTGAATAGATCGCCAATATAGAAGCTTTTTTTATGTTTGAGGCTGTTTTCAGCGCTCCGGTTTCAAGAATTACTTTCAGGTGTGCATCTCTGCAAGAGTGTTTGATTTCTTCGATTTCATCGCACATTTCTTCGTATTCTTCCGCTAAAAAGTTCCCGACATTAATCACAATATCTATTTCATCGGCTCCATCGGCAACAGCTAATGCCGTTTCTGCAACTTTTACTTCGGTAAAGGTCTGAGAAGAGGGGAATCCTGCCGAAACGGCAGCGATATTTACATCAGATACTTCCAGATTCATACGGACTGTTCCTGCCATATTGGGATATACACATATCGCGGCAACGTTATTCATTTCGGGATGTTCATTTTCGAAATCGTTTACCCGTTTTGTAAAATTCGTGATATGTTGTGCTGTGTCGGTTGTGTTGAGGGAAGTCAGATCTATACAGCCGAAAAGGAATTTATAAACATCCGTATTGCTGTATTTCGATAGATTTTCCCGAAGGATCTGTTCTACTTCTTGTTTCACTACATCATCGTTCAGATTGGTGTTGTAGTTTTGAAGAGCTTCGTTGTACTTGTCCATAATTAGTATAGTTTAGGATTATTGATGTGTCTCTCTTTGTCCCGATTTGTTTTTTTCAGGAGATTTTTCTCGAATGCTTCCGTGAGGTTTATTCCTGTTTGATTGGCAAGGCATAGAAGTACCCATAAAACATCGGCCATTTCGTCTCCGAGATCACGTTCTTTATCGCTTTCTTTGAATGATTGATCTCCATATCTACGGGAAATAATGCGGGCGACTTCTCCTACCTCTTCTGTAAGAATCGCCATATTGGTGAGTTCACTGAAATATTTTACTCCGAACTCTTTTATCCATTGATCTACAGTTATTTGAGCTTCTTCTATGGTCATGGTTATTCTTTATTTTTAGAGTCTATCCAGATTGTTACAGGTCCGTCGTTGACCAATTCTACTTGCATATCAGCCCCAAATTCTCCTGTCGCTACGGATTTTCCGATTTCTTGTTCTGTGTAGTGACATAAGGCTTCGTACATAGGTATTGCATGCTCGTGTTTTGCCGCTTTGATATATGAGGGACGATTTCCTTTTTTGGTTGATGCGTGCAAAGTAAATTGGCTTACAATGAGTACTGATCCGTCAATATCCTTTACTGATCGGTTCATAATGCCGTTTTCATCATCGAAAATACGTAAGGATGTCGCTTTTTTTGCCAACCATTCTGCATCTTCTTTTGTGTCGGCTTCTTCAATTCCGACCAAAATCAGCAGTCCTGTATCTATTTTTGATTTTATTTTTCCGCTAATAGTTACGGAAGCCCGTTTTACCCGTTGTATTAAGATTCTCATATCGACTTCTTATTGCTCTATTAATACAAAGTTACGAATAAAGTTTTAAGAGCCAGTCTAAATTTTCCGATAAAAAATGCAATCAGGGTATCTTTGCTTTTTCTTTCGGTCTGTTTTTTCTGTTTTCATTTGTCAGTTTAGACTGTTATCACTCTTGTAAAAACAAAAAAAACTCTCTCGAAAAAATTCCTGAATCAGACTTGATTAATTCTAAAAAAACTGTTCAAAATTTCTTATGTTTATTTTATTCATTAATGTTGAGAGTTGAGATTTTGTATTATTATTTTGGCTTTGGCTTTACCGATTATGCTTGCTATCTCCTCGAAACTCGCTTCTTTAACTCGTTTCATGCTTTTAAATTCTTTCAGGAGGGCGGTCTTTGTTTTATCTCCTATGCCTTTTATATTATCGAACGCAGATGCGATTTGGCGTTTACTTCGTTTGTCTTTATGAAATGTAATAGCAAACCGGTGTACTTCATTTTGTATCTGTTCCAATAGTCTGAATAGTTGGCTTTGAACTTTTATTCCAATTACTTTGGGGGGAAACCCGAATAGAAGTTCGGAGGTTCTGTGTCGGTCATTTTTTACTAATCCGGCGATAGGAATTTCAAGGTGCAGTTCATCTTCTATTACTTCTCTGATTATCTCCATTTGACCTTTTCCTCCATCTGCAATGATGAGATCGGGAAGAGGTGCTTCTTCTCGGATTAGGCGCTGGTAACGGCGTCTGACGACCTCTTTCATCGAGGCATAATCATCCGGGCCTACGACAGTTTTTATGTTGTATTTACGGTATTCTTTTTTTGCCGGTTTACCCATTTTGAATACGACGCATGCAGCAACAGCGTCACTACCCTGAATATTCGAATTATCGAAGCATTCGATATGTACAGGAGGTTTATTCATGCAGAGTTCTTTTTGTATTTCTTTAAGCAGCTTCATGCTGCGGTGCTCGGGATTAAGCTTTTCTGTCTGTTTTAGCTTGTCGATTTTGTATTGTTTTACATTTTGCTCCGATATTTCGAGTAGTTTTTTCTTGTCTCCGCGTTGAGGAACGATAAATTCTACATTTTCAAATTCGAGATCGGGTAGAAACGGAACGACTATTTCACGAGACAGACTTTTAAAGCGAGTACGTAACTCTGCGATTCCCAATGCAAGAATATCTTCTTTTGCTTCATCAAGCCTTTTCTTGTATTCTATTGTGAAACTTTGTACGATCGAACCGTTGCGGATATGCATGTAATTCACGAATGCGGCATCATCCTCTTCATCGTAAGAAAATATGTCGATGTTATGTATTGTCGTGCTTACAATGACTGATTTTGCCCGGTATTTTTCTAATAAGAGGTATTTCTCTTTTAAGACTTGAGCTTCTTCGAATTTCAGGTTTTCCGAGAGTTTCCCCATTTCTTGTAACAAGTGTTCGCTTAATTGCTGTATATTGCCGTTAAGAATCTGTTTTACTTGAGAAATATATTCTAAATAGGTCTTTTCCTCTTCAAGGCCTTCACATGCGCCTTTGCAATTTTTGATGTGATATTGGAGACAAATCTTGAATTTTCCCCGACGAATGTTTTCCGGAGTAAGGTTATGTGGGCACGTGCGTATCGGATAGAGTGTACGAATAAGCTCAAGAACGGTTTTTGCTAAATGCACATTTGCATACGGTCCATAATATTTAGAGCCGTCTTTTATAACTTTTCGGGTTAAGAATACTCTGGGGAAATGCTCATTGCGAACGGTGATCCATGGGTATGTTTTATCATCTTTCAATAAAACATTATATCGGGGTTTGTATTCCTTGATCAGGCTGTTTTCAAGATGTAGGGCGTCTTCTTCGGTTTTTACTACGATATATTTTAGATCGCGAATATTCCGCACTAAAACATTCGTCTTTACCGAGTCATGAACTTTATTGAAGTAGGAAGATACTCTGCGTTTTAAATTTTTTGCTTTCCCGACATAAATAATTTTGCCCTCTTTATCGAAATATTGGTACACGCCAGGAGTTTCGGGTAGGAGGGCAATGATGCTTTTAATATGTTCGCTTGTTGTTGCTGCCATTTAGTATTTAATGAGAGCTTCGATTTCTACTTCAGGAGGGAAAACATCCCTTCCTTTTAAAAATTCCAGTTCTACGATAAAATTTACATAGACTTTTTTAGGATTAAACCGTTTTACTAATTTGTATGCAGCCAGCATTGTCCCACCGGTTGCCAGCAGATCGTCATGCAATACAATTATGTCTTCTGAATTGAGCGCATCTTTATGTATTTCGATTGTGTCGGTACCATATTCTTTTTCATAGCTTTCACTCCATGTTTCGGCAGGAAGTTTTCCCGGTTTTCTTAATGTAACAAATCCTGCCCCTAAATTGTTGGCGATAATTGGGCCCATTATGAACCCTCTGGATTCTATCCCTACAACTTTTGTTATCCCTTTTTCTTTATATAGTTTTGTCAGTTCTTCACTAAGGGCATGTAGACAGTCTTTGTCTTTAAATACTGTTGTGAGATCTCTGAAGATGATTCCTTTTTGTGGAAAGTCTTTTACATCCCTGATCTTTTCTTTAATGTTTTCGATGCTCATGGCTTGTTCTATCTTATTGTTTTATTGATGTTTGTATTGTTTATTTAAAGAGTTTCTTTTTATTGTTTCACGTGGAACTAAAAGTTATCTTCCGGATAATACCAATAAAATATTGATGTCGCTTGGCGAAATTCCCGGGATTCGAGCAGCCTGAGCAATTGTTTCCGGATCGATTTTGTCGAGCTTTTGTCTTGCTTCAGTCGAAAGTTGTTTTATCGAATTATAGTCGAATTTCCCTTTTATTCGAATATTCTCAAGACGAGATATTTTATCGGCAATCATTTTTTCACGATCGATATATCCTTCATATTTTATTCGAATTTCCGTAGCTTCTATGATTTCATCTTTACGATTCTTGATTTTATCGATTTCTTTATGTAGGGCAGGGATTAGTCCTGCAATTTTAGAAATGGATAATTGAGGCCGTAAAATTAAGTCGATCAGTTTTATTCCTTGTTTTAACGGGGATGTTCCGAGTTGCTCTAAGCCGCTATTTATGTATTGAGGCTTTACGGAATAGTTTTTTGCGAATTCTATAAGATGATTGATATGCTCTTTTTTCTCGATGAGAAGACTGTGCCTTTGGGTAGAAGCTAATCCTAAATTATAAGATTTTTCGGTAAGACGCATATCTGCATCGTCTTGACGAAGTAAAATGCGATATTCGGCTCTGGATGTAAACATTCGGTAAGGTTCATCTACGCCCTTTGTTACCAAATCATCGATTAATACTCCGATATATGCTTCGTTCCGAGCTAAAATGAACGGATTTCCCCCGTGGCAGTTGATATGGGCATTTATTCCTGCAATTATACCTTGTCCTGCAGCTTCTTCATATCCGGTTGTTCCGTTTACCTGTCCGGCAAAGAAAAGATTCTTGATTTTTTTTGTTTCGAGATTATGCAAAAGTTGCGTCGGATCAAAATAATCGTATTCGATCGCATATCCCGGACGATAGATTTGAATGTCTTTAAATGCCGGTATTTTTTGCAGAGCATTCAGTTGAATTTCCAGTGGTAGGGAAGAAGAAAATCCGTTCAAATAAAATTCTCGAGTGGTTTCACCTTCCGGTTCTAAAAATAGTTGATGTTCTGTTTTATCGGGGAATGTGACGATTTTTGTCTCGATACTGGGACAATAGCGTGGTCCGATACTTTTGATTTGTCCGTTAAATAGGGGAGAATCGGGTAGTCCTTGACGGAGTATCCGATGCACTTCTTCGTTCGTATATGTCGCCCAGCAGCTTTGTTGTTTTAATTTGCGCGGCTCAAAATCTAAATATGAAAATTTATGGAAGTCGTTTTCTCCGAGTTGTTCTGTCATTAATTCGAAATGGACGCTTCTCCCGTCTATTCGTACTGGAGTCCCTGTTTTCATTCGCCCGACAGTGATTCCTAATTCAGATAATTGTTCGGTGATTCCGTACGATGCAGGTTCAGAAATTCTACCTCCTCGCAGTTGAGTCTTTCCGATATGTATTAGTCCGTTCATGAAAGTTCCGGAAGTGATAACTACGGATTTTGCTGAAAACTGGACATCCATGTTTGTAAGAACTCCGGTTACCGTATTATTTTTTATGACCAACTCTTTTACCGAATCTTGCCACAGATACAGATTGTCTGTATTTTCGATTATTTCTCTCCATGTGTGGATGAACTTTTCCCGGTCGCTTTGTGCTCGAGGACTCCACATGGCAGGTCCTTTAGAGCGGTTGAGCATCCTGAACTGTATCGCCGTCTTGTCGGTTACGATTCCGGTGTTACCTCCCAGTGCGTCTATTTCCCGCACAATCTGTCCCTTTGCAATACCACCGATAGCCGGATTGCAACTCATTTGTGCGATTTTATTCATATCCATTGTAATGAGCAGGGTTTTTGAACCTAAATTTGCGGCTGCACAAGCGGCCTCGCATCCGGCGTGTCCGGCTCCAACAACAATTACGTCGTACTTGAAAGTCATTTTGCTGTATTTGTTTATAAACAGGTCATTTTTTGTCAGACAAAAGAGCAAGAGCTTCGTTTTCTTTTTGAGTCATTATCTCTCTTTCTCCCGGCCCTTTGTCGTTGATTCCACATAAATGTAATATCCCGTGTATTATGATTCTATGCAATTCTTCTTCGTATGATACTTCGAACTCATCGGCATTGCTCTTCACCGTATCGATGCTGATAAATATATCCCCGCTGATGCGATTTTTTTCGGTGTAATCGAAAGTAATGATGTCTGTGTAATAATCGTGATCGAGATATTCTCTATTTATTTCCAATATTTTCTCGTCCGAGCAAAAAATGTATGAGATATCACCGCATTTTTTGCCATATATTCCGGCTACATTTTTTATCCAGTCTCCAGTTTCTCTTTTTTTTATTGCCGGAAGCTTTACCCCTTCGGCAAAGAATGTAATAGCCATGTTCCTATTATCTTTGAGATTATAAACGAAATTACAAAGATAGGGCTTTATCCTGTACATAGATGCCTGATAATACGAAAAAACGTTTATTCGGTATCTTGAGAAGCAACTATTTAAAAAAGATATATGCAACAACGATAGCTGCAATGATTCCTACGAGGTCGGCAAAAAGTCCATACCCGGCAGAATAGCGGGTATTGCGGATACCTACGCTTCCGAAGTATACCGCCAGAATATAAAATGTCGTGTCTGTCGATCCTTGTATCGTCGAAGCTACACGGGCGACAAAAGAGTCTGCTCCGTAAGTGTTCATTGCATCAACCATCATTCCCCGAGCACCACTGCCGCTTAACGGTTTCATGAGGGCTGTGGGGAGCGCTCCTACAAAATCGGAATCGATACCGCAAGCATTGATACCTGCTGTTATTCCGGATATTATGAAGTCCATAGCTCCGGAAGCTCTAAAAATAGCTATGGCGACTAACATCGCTACTAAATAGGGTATGATTGTAACTGCAGTTTTGAATCCCTCTTTTGCGCCTTCTATAAATGCGTCGTATATGTTTATTTTTTTTCGTATTCCTGCAATTATGAAGCTGATGATTATACAAAATAATAGACAATTTGCTCCGAATTGGGAATATAGAGATACTTTTTCTTGAGGAAGTCCGGCAAAAAAGTAAAGTATAGAACCGATTATGGCGGTAAGTCCCAAAATAGAACCCATGATTACCCGATCAAATAAATTTATTTTTTGTTTAAGGCATACCGCGATAAGTCCGGCTAATGTGGAGCAATATGTCGCTATCAATATAGGCAGAAATATGTCTGAAGGATTGGCTGCTCCCATTTGTGCCCTGTATACCATTACTCCTAAAGGGACTAAAGTCAGTCCGGTAGTATTTAATACAAGAAACATGATCATCGGATTGCTTGCCGTCTCTTTATCGGGATTTATCTCTTGCATTTCTTTCATTGCTTTCAGACCGAGGGGTGTTGCCGCATTATCGAGCCCCAGCATATTTGCAGAAACATTCATGAAGATAGATCCGAATGCCGGGTGGTTCTTGGGAAGGTCAGGGAAAAGTCTGCAAAAAAGAGGGCTGATAAGTCGGGAGAATAAGGCAATGATACCTCCTCGTTCTCCTATTTTCATTAACCCCAGCCATAAAGATAGAACCCCGGTAAGTCCTAATGATATTTCGAAAGCCGTTTTGGCTGAAGTGAATGAAGAATTCATGATATCGTTCCAGATTGTCAGGTTTCCGAAAAATACAGATTGAATTACTGCAACTCCAAAAGCAATCAGGAAAAAAGAGATCCAGATATAATTTAAGACCATGGGGATAATTTTTACGTGATGTGAACAAATTTATATATTTTGTGCGAATACGGTATATTTGAAGTTAAATAAATTGATGGCAGATTTATTTGAGAAAAAAATGGTTGTTGCATTTCTGTTATAATGTGCTGTTAAATAGGTATTTATTGAAAATTTATCTTCTCCAGAATTGCTTAATTACGGATTTCCCGTATTTCTGTCCGATTTATTTTAAGGAAAATGAGGAATAAAGTTGTATTTTACAAATGTTATGAAATGCAACTTTCTCAAGGGCTTGTCTAAATTTTCCGATAAGAAAATATTATCAGAACATCTTTGCGGTTTCTTTTGGTTTGTTTCCCGGTTTTGATTTTCGAATCAGACCGAGCAAAATTTAAACAGACTCGTAAGAATATAAAAAATAGAAAGCGGAGGCTTTTGTATAGCATTTTTTTATACTTTTGAAAATTCTCATTTCAGGATAAGACCTATGTTTAATCTTGTTCGAAGTGAAATAAAAATGCATTGTCGGGTTTGCTATATCTGAGATAGACAATGTAAGAATTAGACCGTGTTAAGTTTGGGTTTGACGGGTAGTATTATTGTCTGTGTAGAGATAATCTAAAAATTAAAATCATATATGAAGAAAAAAGTCTTGGTAACATATAATATGTTTCGGAGCGGTTATGCAGAGTTAGTCGAGAAGTATGACGTCACTTTTCCTCCGGACGGAGCAGAATCTTTTACTTATGAAGAGGTTTTACGAATGATTCCGGAGTATGACGCATTGCAATCGATGTTTAATTTTCCGGTAGATAAACAGTTGATGGATGCCGGTGTGAAGTTGAAAATAATTTCCAATTATGCAGTGGGATATGACAATATCGATATTCCTTATGCAACGCAGAAAGGTATTCAGGTAACGAATACTCCCGATCCGGTAACAGAGCCTACCGCAGATCAGGCTATGGGATTGCTGTTGGCTGTCAGTCGACGTATTTCGGAGTTGGACAGGCGTCTTCGAATAGGAGAGGTAAAGGTCGGATTATTGGAGAATCTGGGACATTCTTTGTATGGCGGTACGATCGGTATTATCGGCATGGGACGTATCGGACAAGCGTTAGCCCGGCGGGCGATTGCGGCCGGAATGAAGATCGTTTATTGTAATCGTCATCGGGTCGCAGAAACGATAGAGGATAAGTATAAAGCTGTTTATTTGTCTTTGGATGAGTTATTACGAGTTTCCGATGTCGTTTCGGTAAATGCGCCATATACGACGGAGACTTATCATTTGATAGGAGAAAGAGAGCTTTCCCTGATGAAACCGACTTCGATTCTAATTAATACGGCAAGAGGTCCTTTGGTCGATGAAAAAGCTTTAGTTAAAGCGCTACGTGAAAAAGTAATATGGGGAGCCGGATTGGATGTTTTTGAATTCGGGGATTATCCTTCAGAGGAGCTGTTATCGATGGATAATGTCGTTTTGAATCCGCATACCGGGACTCAGACGTTTGAGGTGCGTAATGAAATGGCCGCTTTCGTTTCAAGGAATATTATTCATTTTTTTGAAGGAGGGCCGGTCGCTAAAGTAAATCACATAGATTAAACGGTATATGTCGATAGCAAAAGAAATCCGGGAGAGTTTACTTGTATTTGCCGATCCTGAGAAAGCTTCTGTGTTGCAAGGTTTTTTTAAGACAGCAAAAGGTGCATATGGCGAAGGGGATAAGTTTGTCGGGATTCCAGTCCCGAAAACGAGGTCTGTTGCAAAACAATATGTGTATGTTGCACCGGAGGATGTCCTTCCGTTGTTGTCGGATGCCGTTCATGAATGTCGTTTACTGGCTCTTCTGATTTGGGTCGCTCAATTTCCTAAAAGTGACGAACTGCGTCGGAAGCGGATTTTTGATTTGTACTTGTCGAATACCGATAAAATAAACAACTGGGATTTGGTCGATTTGTCTGCTTATCAAATCGTCGGAGAATATTTGAGAGATAAAGATCGTACTCCTTTATATCGGTTGGCTGAGAGCGGCTATTTGTGGGAACAACGAATTTCGATAGTAGCGACATGGAAATATATCCGTGAAAAACAATTTGAGGATACCTTATATTTGGCCGATAAGTTGTTGCAACATCCGCATGACCTGATTCAAAAGGCTGTAGGATGGATGTTGAGGGAAGTCGGAAAACGAGATAAGGCGGTTCTTCTACATTTCTTGGAATCTCGTTATCAAATAATGCCGAGAACTATGCTCCGGTATGCAATTGAGAAATTTTCTCCCGAAGAACGGGCTTTCTATATGAAAAAGGACAGACAAAGGTCTTGATATCGATGTTTATATCATCGGGTTTGAACTGTATTTAGAATGAAATCATTACTTTTGTATCGTAATCTAAACTTTGTATTCGGGGATGAGTCTTGATGGATGCGATTTGCTGACGATATGTGTGCCTACTTGCAATCAAGTGGTTATTCTTTGTGATATGTTGGAGGATATGATTCCCAAAATAAGTTCGTATCATATTCGCCTTCTTATTATCGATAATTGTTCTTCAGATAATACGCAAGGGGTTGTAGCCGGTTATTCTGATCGTTATGAGAATTTGTCTTATATTCGTTTGGATAGACAGTTGGATAATGATGCTCTTTTCGAAATGGCGTTGAAATTACCCCGTACTCCTTATTGTTGGGTTATTCGGGATATTAATCGGTTGAATGGTAGTTATTTATGTTCTGTTATAAATACCTTGAGTAATCAGACTCCCGATTTATATGTTATCGCTTGTAATAAGCGTTCGTTCGGGATACCTTCCCGTGTTTATAACGATGCGAATGCTTTTTTACATGATCTCGGATGGTGTCTGATTTATTCCGGAGCTGTTATTTTTTCTCGTAAGATTATTGATATTGCGGATTTTGAGAAATGTCGAAATCCTTATTTTTTTAGTTTCAATATCGTATTCGAGACGCTTTCCCGATTAGACCGTATCTCGGTATTTTGGAGCGGTTTGGATTTGCTGAGCGAATCATCTCTTTCACGCGATAATTCCCGTAATCCGAGAGGTGTATTTCATATTTATGGAGTTCTTTGGACTAAGACGGTTTTAGCTTTGCCGGATAGTTCTTATTCTAAAAAAGCCAAATTGCGTTGTATAAGAGTATTGGGGAAAAAGAACCATTTATATTCTGCTCATCATCTGAAGCGTCAGCGTGTAGTTGGTTCGCTTACTCCTGAAATATATAAAGAGTGTTATGACTATATCCGGTATTTTGCTCCGGGAAATGAGTTGCGTTTTTTCTTTTATTCGAGATATCCGAATAGACTCAATAAATATTATCGGAGGTATCACCGATATTATAGAAATACGGGATCTCCTTTATTTTGACTATTTTAAAAAATTAAATATACATGAAGGCTGTAATATTAGCAGGTGGGCTCGGTACACGTATCAGTGAGGAGACGGATGTAAAGCCGAAGCCTATGGTAGAAATCGGAGGTATGCCGATTCTTTGGCATATTATGAAATGTTATTCGCATTATGGAATCGATGAGTTTGTCATTTGTCTCGGGTATAAGGGATATGTTATTAAAGAGTTCTTTGTAAATTATTTTATGCACAGAGCGAATATAACGATCGATTTGGGCAATAATACGGTACAAACTTTAAATACGACGAGCGAACCGTGGAAGGTAACTTTGATAGATACCGGTAATGAGACAATGACCGGCGGACGTATCAAGCGTATCAAACCGTATATCGGTGATGAACCTTTTATGCTGACTTATGGTGACGGTGTGTCGGATATAAACATTGCCGATTTATTGAAATTCCATAAGGAAAACGGCCGTTTGTGCACTGTTACTACGGTTCAACCTACTGGACGTTTCGGAGCTGTGACTTTGGGCCCGAATAATAGTGTTGCCTCTTTTGCCGAGAAGCCGAAAGGTGACGGTTTGTGGATCAGTGCCGGATTTTTTGTTTGTCAACCTCAGGTATTCGATTATATCGAAGGCGATATGACCGTATGGGAACGAGAACCGATGGAACGTTTGGCCAGAGAGGGACAGATGAGTGCTTATCGTTATGAAGGATTCTGGAAACCTATGGATACGCTAAAAGATAAGAAGGACCTTAATGAGATGTGGAATAACGGACTTGCAAAATGGAAAATTTGGGAATAGACGAGTTTTGTGATAGATAAGAAAACAGCCCTTTGCTTTTTAAAAGCAAAGGGCTGTTTTCTTGTTTTCTATGGAATTTTTTGGTTATTTAGGTTGAGCTTTTAGCTCTGAAGCCATTATATTGGCTTTAGCAACAGCTTTATGTATGTTATCGAATATATATTCGTCTCCTAATAAGGCCTCGACACCCATTCGTTCCAGCGATGCATGTACGGTGGGGTTTACGCCCGACAAGATGACATGAATGTTTTCTTTACGAGAAGAGTTGATAAATATTTCGAGGTTGTGTATTCCGGTAGAGTCGATGAACGGAACTTTCCTCATACGAATGATACGAACCAACGGTTTATCTCCCAAGATACGCATCTGTTCGTCGAATTTATTGGCAATACCGAAGAAAAACGGCCCGTCGATTTCATATACTTCGACCCCTTTTTCGAGAGAGAGTTGCTCTTCCGACAGCGTTTCCGTCTTATTCGCACTTTGATCCAGCTCATTGCGTAATACAGAAATATGGGTGTTTTCCGTTACTCGGCGAAGGAATGAGAGTACAGCAAGCAATAACCCGATCTCGATCGCTATTGTCAGATTGAAAATAACGGTCAATATCAAAGTTACCCACAATACGGCAATATCCGCTTTTTGATTTTTCATCATTGATTTTACGGTCCTCCATTCACTCATGTTATATGAGACAATAATCAATACCCCGGCTAAGCAAGCCATCGGTATATGAGTGGTAAGGGGAGCGAGAAATAATAATATAAGCAGCAGTACTATAGCATGAATGATTCCGGCAATAGGAGTAATACCTCCGTTATTGATGTTTGTCATTGTACGGGCTATTGCTCCGGTTACAGGGATTCCTCCGAAGATCGGAGAAACGATATTTGCCGCACCTTGTGCGATTAATTCCGTATTCGAATTATGTCTATCTCCGGTAACTCCGTCCGCCACGGTTGCCGACAGCAATGATTCGATAGCTCCGAGCATCGCTATTGTAAAAGCTGCCGGTAACAGTTGATTGATCGTTTCCATATTGATATGTAAACCGGCTGGCTGCGGTAAAGAAGAGTCGATCGTAAAACGGTCTCCGATCGTTTCGATTCCGGTAATTCCGAAATGGTGTTTCAATACATAAGCAATGATTGTCATAATGATGATGGCAACCAATGACCCGGGAATTTTTTTAGATAATTTCGGGGTTATGATAATCAGCAATATGCTTATAAGTCCTATTCCAAGAGACCAGATGTTCGTTGTTCCGAAACTTTGGAAGTAGGCGATCCATTTAGATATGAAATCTGCCGGTACTGATTCCATCGTAAGACCGAACAGATCTTTGATCTGTGTCGTGAAGATCGTTAAAGCGATACCGCTCGTAAAGCCGATTACGATAGGATAGGGGATAAATCTGATAATCGTTCCGAGTTTGAATATTCCCATCAGCAATAATATGATTCCCGCCATGGCTGTGGCTATTGCCAATCCTTCTATTCCGAAAGATTGAATAATTCCGTAAACGATTATGATAAATGCTCCTGTCGGTCCTCCGATTTGTACCGAACTTCCTCCAAGAAAAGAGACGATAAAACCTCCGATAATGGCTGTGATAAGCCCTTGCTGCGGACTTACTCCGGAAGCTATACCGAAAGCTATAGCTAATGGAAGAGCTACGATTCCGACTATAATTCCGGCCATGAGATCGGCCATAAATTTTTCTTTAGAATAATTTTTTAACGCACTGAACAAGCGTGGATGGAAATCTAATTTGCTATCCATATCTTTATTTAATCTGTTTTTAATTTTCACCGATTAGCTTTTATTTTTAAGAGGGGACAAAGGTAGTTAATTTTCGTCAAAAAATGAAAGAGAATACTTCTAAAATAATCCATTCCCTAAAATATTCTTTTTTTTGCTGTATTATAAAGGCTCTTGCCCGATAGTTTATGAAGGGAAATAATATAATAAAAACGGGAAGTCTTATTGGCTTTCCCGTTGATTTTTAAATTATTGTAGATTGTTTAAAATTCAGATAGCCTCTTAGTCGGTTTATAATCGCTTTTTATAAGCACGACGGCGTTTGTGTTGCACGTTTTCAAAATATTGCCATTGAGACTGAACTTTCCCGTTTTCTTCCAATTCAGGATTACTTTCGGCATATTTATATCCGTTTTTTATAAATACGGGAATCAAGTCGGAGAATAACAATGCATTCGCTCCTGTATTTTGGTAATCGGGGCGAAGGGCGACAAGAAGAAGATCTACAACATCGTTTTTACCACGAAGAGCTTTTAAAATATGAATAAATCCGAATGGGAAGAGTTTTCCTTTAGCTTTTTGTAGAGCCTTTGTCATGGACGGAATGGCGATTCCTACACCAACGAGTTCCTCTTTTTCATTGACAATGAGGGACACGTTTTCGAGCCTTACCATAGGAACGTACATTTTTACATAATAGTCGATCTGTTTTTCAGATAATGCCGAATATCCATATAGGTCGGCGTATGCCTGATTTATAAGTTCGAATATCTTGCGTCCATAGTCCTTGACTATTTTTTTTATACTGTTATATTTTAATACTTTCAGTTTGTATTTTGCTTGAACGATATCGGATATGCGTTTGTGTTTTACCGGAATCTCTTCGGGTACATATATTTTGAATTCTACCCAATCGTTATCTTTTTCATATCCGAGCCGGGTAATATGATTTACATAATAAGGATAGTTATAGATAGCGACCATTGTTCCGGGCTGGTCATATCCTTCGATTAGCAGCCCCTCAGGGTCCATATCTGTAAATCCTAACGGCCCTACGATCTCTTCCATTCCCTTTTCACGAGCCCATTTTTCGACTGCATTGAATAGTGCACTGCTGACTTCTGTGTTGTCTATGAAATCTACGAATCCGAAGCGGGCGCTTTTTTTTCCGCATTTTTCATTTACCTTATGATTGATAATACCGGCGATACGTCCGACTGGTTTTTCTTCATCATAGGCCATATAATAGACCGATTCGCAAAATTCGAATGCCGGGTTTTTGTCCGGGCTTAATGTTCCTACTTCGTCAAAAATAAGAGGAGGAACGGCGTACGGATTTTCTTTATAAAGGTCTATATTGAATTGTACATATTTCTTCAGCGCTTTTTTGCCTGAGATTTCACGAATGGTTATCTCCATAGATTTTTGAGTTTAGCACTTTTATTAGACGAAGTTGATATGATTATTCTTTTTCACCGTAAGCCAGATCTCCGGCATCTCCCAATCCGGGTACGATATAAGAGTGTTCATTAAGATCCGGATCGATAGCTCCGACCCAAACCGTTGTCTTCTCTTCGGGAAAATGGGTGGTGATATATTCGATCGCTTTTTGACTGGCTATTACCGATGCTATGTGAATATGTTCTGGTTCACCTTTTGTGAGCAGAGCTCTGTATGAGAGTTCCATAGAACCTCCGGTGGCCAACATGGGGTCTGTCAGAATCAGAATTTTCCCATCAATGCGCGGAGAAGCGATATATTCTATGAAAATCTCGAAATTCAGTTTGTCTTTATATTTCCGATATGCCGAGACAAATGCATTTTCGGCCCGGTCGAAATAGTTCAGAAATCCTTGATGGTAAGGTATTCCGGCACGTAATATCGTTCCGATTACTATTTTGTCATCGGCAGTGTTTACGCGGGCTGTTCCCAATGGAGTCGTAACCAGTTTTTCGCTATAACGAAAGTCCTTGCTGATTTCATAAGACATAACTTCTCCTATTCTTTCCAGATTTTTTCTGAATCGGAGACGATCTTGCTGGATATGTATATCCCGTATTTCTGCAACAAAACGATTTAGTTCCGAATTCATTTCTGCAAAATTGACGATCTTCATTTCGTAACTTTTAAAATGGAATGCAAAAATAGATATTTATTGCGAAAAATCAGTGTATTAACTTCTGAAAAACGATATAAGGCCCTGTTTCAATTAAATTATATCAGGTTATCTATGGGGTTATTTCTGATCTGTTTTCCCGTTTTTATTTGTCGGATAGTATGCTATTCTCGATGCAGAAACAGGAAATGCCCTCGAAAGAAACTCTTAAATCTGGACCGAGTGAAATTCAGACATGGGGACTAAAAAGAATTAACTTCCTGATCCGGAATAAAAAAATGAGTCAATTAGCGAAAAATTTCTTTAATTAGAGTAACCATGTACCGAAATTATATTACTTTTGCATCGGATTTAGAAGAGAGATAATTAATTATATTCAGTCAATCATTTAATTCAACCAAAAGAAAATGGCAAATTTAGATTTAAGCAAGTACGGTATTACTGGTACTACTGAAATCCTGCACAATCCGTCATACGACGTATTGTTCGCAGAAGAAACCAAACCGGGTTTGGTAGGTTTTGAAAAAGGTCAGGTAACTGAACTGGGTGCTGTGAACGTAATGACAGGTGTTTATACCGGCCGTTCTCCTAAAGATAAATTTTTTGTGAAAGATGCTACCAGCGAAAATACAGTATGGTGGACTTCTGAAGAATACAAAAATGACAATAAACCGGTTAGCGAAGCAGCTTGGAAAGAACTGAAAAATATCGCTGTAAAAGAATTGTCAAACAAAAAATTGTTTGTTGTAGATGCTTTCTGCGGTGCTAACGAAGCGACTCGTCTGAAAGTTCGTTTCATCGTTGAGGTTGCTTGGCAGGCTCACTTTGTGACCAATATGTTTATTCGTCCGACAGCAGAAGAGTTGAAGAATTTCGGAGAACCTGATTTTGTCGTTTACAATGCATCTAAGGCTAAGGTAGAAAATTATAAAGAATTAGGTCTGAACTCTGAGACTGCAGTCGTGTTTAACTTGACTACTAAAGAGCAAGTTATTATCAATACTTGGTATGGCGGTGAAATGAAAAAAGGTATGTTCTCTATCATGAACTATCTGAATCCGTTGCGTGGTATCGCTTCGATGCACTGTTCTGCCAATACCGACAAAGCCGGTAATAGCTCGGCTATTTTCTTCGGATTGTCCGGTACAGGAAAGACAACTTTATCGACAGATCCGAAACGTTTGTTGATCGGAGACGATGAACACGGTTGGGACGATGAAGGCGTATTCAACTATGAAGGCGGATGCTATGCAAAAGTTATCAATCTTGATAAAGAAAGCGAACCGGATATTTATAACGCCATCAAACGTGACGCTTTGCTTGAAAATGTTACTGTCGCTGCCGACGGTAAGATTGATTTTGCAGATAAGAGCGTAACTGAAAATACACGTGTTTCTTATCCGATTTATCACATCGAAAATATCGTAAAACCGGTTTCGAAAGGTCCTCATGCAAAACAAGTAATTTTCTTGTCTGCTGATGCTTTCGGTGTATTGCCTCCGGTATCTATATTGAATGCAGAACAAACTAAATATTACTTCTTGTCTGGATTTACAGCTAAGTTAGCAGGAACGGAACGTGGCATTACCGAGCCTACTCCTACATTCTCTGCTTGTTTCGGTGCTGCTTTCTTGTCATTGCACCCGACAAAATACGGAGAAGAATTGGTGAAGAAGATGGAAAAAACCGGTGCTAAGGCTTATTTGGTTAACACAGGTTGGAACGGAACGGGCAAGCGTATTTCTATTAAGGATACACGTGGTATTATCGATGCTATTCTTGATGGTTCTATCGATAAAGCTCCGACTAAAGTTATTCCTTATTTCGATTTCGTTGTTCCGACAGAATTACCGGGCGTTGATCCTAAAATTCTTGATCCGCGTGACACTTATGCAAATCCTGCTCAGTGGGATGAAAAAGCAAAAGATTTGGCTGGTCGTTTCATCAAGAACTTTGCTAAGTTCGAGGGAAATGCTGCCGGAAAAGCTTTGGTTGCTGCCGGACCGAAACTTTAATATCGTTTCGATAAATAATTATTTATCATATTCAAAAAAGGAGATGCTTTCTTTGGCATCTCCTTTTTTTGTAGCTGGGAGACCGTTTTTTTGTTTTAAGTCTTTATCCGAATTTCCCGATAAAAAAGCTATCAAGGCCGTTTTTATGGAGATGATAACGGGTCATCTGACAAGTGAAAACACAAAAATGACCTGATAATATTTTTTGTCGGAAGATTCGGACAGACTCCTTAAACAAACTCTGTAATTCTTTTTTTTGACTTGAGGACTAAGCTCGATCTATTCTCTTATTATTTTTAGAATCTGTAATCTACTTAAACAGAGGCCTGTTATTGATATTTATTCCGGTACGGAAGTTTTTTAAGGCAGCCTTCTTTATTTAAGGAAAAAATTCTTTAATCACTTGTTTTGTACGCAATATTCACCTAATTTTGCAATTTGTAAAAATGCGGTAAATCTACATAACATAAATAAATAACTTAAAACTTAGAATCCTATGTGGTTATTCAATTCTTCAATCGGGAGAAAGCTGGTCATGAGTCTGTCCGGGCTTTTCCTCATTTTGTTTTTAACCTTCCACTTAGCAATGAACTTTGTTGCGGTGTTCTCCGGGGAAGCCTACAACATGGTTTGTGAGTTCTTGGGAGCCAATTGGTACGCATTGGTCGGAACTCTTATCTTAGCTTTGGGTTTTGTTGTGCACATCATCTATGCATTCTGGCTTACGATTCAGAATCGTAAAGCCCGGGGGAATGACCGTTATGCTGTGATTGCCAAACCTAAACAGGTAGAATGGGCATCTCAAAACATGCTGGTGCTGGGTATTATCGTTGTTGTTTTCTTTATTCTGCATCTTGCTCAGTTTTGGTATAAAATGCAGTTTAATGAAATTGCAGGTTTAGATTTGGGCGTTGATCCTCACGATGGCTACCAATTGATTCTGGACACATTCAGCAATCCGTTGTTCGTTATTTTGTATTTGGTATGGTTCGTTGCTATCTGGTTTCATCTCACTCACGGTTTCTGGAGCGCTATTCAGACGATCGGATGGAATAATAACGTGTGGTTGACTCGTTGGAAAGCGATTTCGAATGTTTATGCAACGATCATTTGTGCAGGTTTTGCTTTTATTGCGATTTATTTCGGTTTTATCGCATAATCGGAAGAGACCTTTTGATAAAGATTTTATATTAATTCAAACGAAAACAAACAAATATGTCTCAAATAGATTCTAAAATCCCTGAAGGTCCGTTGGCCGAAAAGTGGAGTAATTATAAAGCTCACCAAAAACTGGTGAATCCCGCAAATAAGCGTCGTCTGGATGTTATTGTCGTAGGTACCGGTCTTGCCGGAGCTTCGGCTGCCGCCTCATTAGCTGAAATGGGATTTAACGTATTGAATTTCTGCATTCAGGATTCTCCCCGTCGTGCGCATTCAATTGCTGCACAAGGCGGTATTAATGCTGCGAAAAACTATCAGAATGACGGCGATAGCGTGTATCGTCTTTTCTATGATACGATCAAGGGTGGAGACTATCGTGCCCGTGAAGCGAATGTATATCGTTTGGCGGAGGTTTCTAACAATATTATCGATCAGTGTGTAGCTCAGGGTGTACCTTTTGCCCGTGAATATGGCGGTTTGTTGGATAACCGTTCTTTCGGTGGTGCTCAGGTATCCCGTACATTCTATGCTCGTGGTCAGACCGGTCAACAACTGTTATTGGGCGCATATTCCGCATTGAGCCGTCAGATCGGTAAAGGTAAAGTAAAAATGTTTACCCGTCATGAGATGTTGGACGTCGTGTTGGTAGATGGTCGTGCACGGGGTATCATTACCCGTAATTTGGTAACCGGTAAAATCGAACGTTATGCTGCACATGCTGTTGTCGTTGCAACAGGAGGATATGTAAATACATTCTTCTTGTCGACCAATGCAATGGCTTCTAACGGTTCTGCTGCATGGCAATGCTATAAAAAAGGAGCTTATTTTGCCAATCCTTGTATGGTACAGATCCATCCGACCTGTATTCCGGTGCATGGAGATTTCCAGTCGAAGCTGACTTTGATGTCCGAGTCTTTACGTAATGACGGACGTATTTGGGTACCGAAGAAGATAGAAGATGCGAAAGCTTTGCAGGCCGGGAAGAAACAAGGAAAAGATATTCCGGAAGAAGATCGCGATTATTACTTGGAACGTCGTTACCCTGCATTCGGAAACTTAGTTCCGCGTGACGTTGCTTCACGTGCCGCCAAGGAACGTTGTGATGCCGGTTTCGGTGTAAACAATACCGGATTGGCAGTGTTCCTCGATTTTTCCGATGCTATCAAGCGTTTAGGTAAAGAAGTGGTAAAACAGAAGTACGGTAACTTATTCGATATGTATGAAGAAATTACAGATGAGAACCCGTATGAAACTCCGATGATGATTTACCCGGCATTGCATTATTCAATGGGTGGTTTATGGGTAGATTATGAGTTGCAGACCTCTATTCCGGGCCTATTTGCAATCGGAGAGGCAAACTTCTCAGATCATGGGGCTAACCGTTTGGGAGCTTCTGCTTTGATGCAAGGTCTTGCTGACGGCTATTTTGTATTGCCTTATACAATCCAAAATTATCTTGCCGACCAGATTCAAGTGCCTCGTTTCAGTACCGATCTGCCCGAATTTAAAGAAGCAGAAAAGAATATCGAAGCTCGTATTACCAAATTGATGAGCATAAAAGGAAAAGAATCGGTAGATTCTTTACATAAGCGTTTAGGTCATATAATGTGGGAACATATCGGTATGGCTCGTGATGAAAAAGGTTTGAAAGAAGCAATCGAGATGTTGAAAGATCTGAAGAAAGAATTCTGGAGTAATGTATTTATTCCGGGTTCGGGCAATGATCAGAACATCGAACTGGAAAAAGCATTGAGACTTGCCGATTTTATCGAAATCGGTACATTGATGGCTCATGATGCTTTGGATCGTGCAGAATCTTGTGGTGGTCACTTCCGTGTAGAACACCAGACTGAAGAGGGTGAGGCATTGCGTCATGATGATAAATTCTCTTATGTTTCTTGTTGGGAATATCAGGGAGAAGATAAAGACCCTGTAATGCTGAAAGAAATGTTGAATTATGAATTTGTCGTTCCTCAAACCCGTAACTATAAAAAGTAATAATCAGTAACAAAGAATTATCATGGACAAAAATATAAATGTAACCCTTAAGGTTTGGCGTCAGAAAGGTCCGAAAGAAAAAGGCCGTTTTGAAACTTACCAACTGAATAATATTTTTCAGGGTGCTTCTTTCTTGGAAATGCTGGATATTCTGAACGAACAGTTGATAAAAGAAGGTAAAGACCCTGTCGTTTTCGATCATGACTGCCGTGAAGGTATTTGCGGTATGTGTTCGTTGTATATCAACGGTCATCCTCACGGAGCTGCGACCGGTGCTACTACTTGTCAGTTATATATGCGCCGTTTTAATGATGGCGATACGATCACCATCGAGCCGTGGCGTTCGGCAGGTTTCCCTATTATCCGTGACCTGATGGTAGATCGTTCGGCTTATGATAAAATCATTCAAGCAGGAGGATTCGTTTCGGTAAATACCGGTGGCGTTCCCGATGCCAATGCGATAGCCATACCTAAAGAAGATGCCGATTTGGCAATGGATGCAGCCGCATGTATCGGTTGCGGAGCTTGTGCAGCCGCATGTAAGAACGGGTCGGCCATGTTGTTCGTTTCGGCTAAAGTAAGCCAGTTGGCGTTACTGCCGCAAGGACGGGTCGAAGCTACCCGCCGGGCAAAGGCAATGGTTGCTAAGATGGATGAGCTCGGTTTTGGAAATTGTACCAATACCGGAGCTTGTGAAGCCGAATGTCCTAAAAATATCTCTATTTCGAACATTGCACGTTTGAATCGGGAATTTATCTCGGCTAAGTTAAAAGATTGATAACATCATTGGATTGATTATTTTATGGAACGGGATTTAGTTATGCTAAATCCCGTTTTTATTATCTGCTTTTTCTGTTTTTGCACGTTTTATATCTTTATCAAAACAAAAAGCAATTCTCGAAATATTTGAGCCGAATTTGAACTCTTTATGAATAGATTACCGTATGCGGCTAATAGCGTTTCTGTATCGAGTTATTTCTTTTGTTTCGTGATCCTCAGTAGCGCTTCCCGAAGATTTTCATCTTTTTTGAGATTCAATTTGTTGCGTATGTGAGAACGTGTGCTGGTTATATTAGATACCGATTTGCCCGTTATCGCACTGATTGCCGAAATATTTTTGTTATCAAGTATCAACTCACACATCAAGAGTTCCGAAGGTGTCAATGTATCGGCATATTGTTTTAAACGTTCGATATTTTGTTCATTATTTTGTATCATCCTTCTTACACCGGACTCGATCTTTTCCCAGGTTTCTTTTCCAAGCAATTCAAGCACCTCCTCGGTCTGGGACATAGTCAACCCTTTGGATTTCATGATTTCGATAAAACGAAATACTTGCTGTTTGTCCATATTTAAAAATCCGAGAATTGTTTTTTGCTCTATCTCGTATCTGATATTTTCTTTCTGCATATTCGATATGTTTTGAGTCAGATGCCGGTTCATTAATGATACGACTACAAAGGCAACGAATATAGGGAGTGCGACTTCGATAAGGGTCTCATTTTGGGTTCTATATATACAATATGTGTATGTTAAGGCAGAAATGAAAGTGATTATTGACGGAATGTAAGGGATATAGGATATAACCATAAATATAAGTAACAGTCCTATTAATGTGATGTTACCTAATATTAAAGATATGGAGAATGGAGTATTTTTGATTGCCATAACTATACACTCTACCGATATTTCTATTTGAGATATTAGTGCAAAAGCAATTATAGCCGCAACTGTAGAAATCTTTTTGAAATAGTGCAGAAAGAATAATAAGATAATGAAGCTTATGTGTATGCTATTAATGATAAAGAAAAATTTTTTGTTTTCATCGCTACCTCCAGTTATGAGAAATAATACGATTCCGATTATACATCCGATCGAAAGGTATGAAAATATTAATTCCCTTTGATTTTCGATTATATATTTTTTTTCTTTCATAGTTCGATATGTTTTAAGAGTTCTTTTTTAAGCAAGATACATTAATTTTAAAAGTAAGACAAATATAATCGCTTTCCATATTATTATAAAAGTAGTTGATTAATAAATGATTGAACTATAATTTTGATATATTTCAGTATAGATTTTTATAGATATTTATTCGTTGAATTTATCTTATTTAGCTTTTTTTATAACTTTAATGTCGATTTATTATATCTATTACTATGTCTTTCTGTATTTGAGTTAAACCGGATTAAATTCCGCTAAATGCCGATGGATAGAGTTGCTTGATTTTATTATTCCATGATATATTGATTGTATGAGAAATTATTTACTGCTTATTTCATTTCTTATTTCGGCCGGGATGGTAAATGCCCAGGATAGTGTTAATTCTGGGGGCGGCACGGCCTTATCGTCGGCCGGGTTTGCCAGTTTTTCTATCGGGCAGCCTTTTTTCGTATCGCAAATTTCCGCCACAGGTGCGGTTTATCCGGGGATTCAGCAAGGCTATGAGATTTCATCAGAAGATGGTCTTGACATTTATCCATCTGTTTCGGTAAAAGCGTATCCCAATCCTGTAACCGATTATTTGATTCTGTCTTTTTCTTCATTTGATTTGTATGGAATAAAAGTAATCCTGACAGATTCAAAAGGAGTCTTCTTGCGGTTGTCTGAGATTGTAGAAGCTGAGAGTCGTATCGATATGGCTTCATTGTCTGCCGGTGTTTACTTTTTAAAGGTTCTTAAAGATAACCGGCTGTTGAAGACCTTCAAAATTCTAAAGAAATAAATCAAAAATTATAAATTACATAAATACATTTAGATGGAAATGTTTAAGAGAATTATAGCCGTGTTTTTATTGGCTATGACTGTTTTTTCGGCGAGATCGCAAGCTCCTGATATGATGAGTTATCAAGCGGTTATCAGGAATGTGTCCAATAATTTGGTCGTCAATAAGACAGTAGGTGTGAAAATCAGTATCTTGAAGGGCGGAGTGAACGGGACACCTGTGTATGTTGAATCCCATGCGGTCCGGACCAATGCGAACGGAATGGTGAGTCTCTATATCGGAAACGGAGATGTGTCTCAAGGTGCTTTTTCTTCGATAGATTGGGCTTCGGGTCTGTTCTTTATTAAGACGGAGACCGATCCGGACGGGGGAAGTAATTATACGATCAGCGGAACAAGCCAACTGCTGAGTGTCCCGTATGCTTTATATGCAAAAAGTGCGGGTAACAGTTTTGATGGAGACTATAATAAACTGACGAATGCTCCGCTTTTGTCGCAAGTGGCGACGACGGGAAGTTATAATGACCTTACGGACTTGCCCGAAAAGCAACAACTGAGCATAAATGGAAATACGATTTCCCTGACCGATGGCGGATCGATACAGCTTCCGGTAAGTTTTGACGGAGATTTTAATAACCTTGTGAATCGTCCTGAATTTAAAACGGTGGCGACTACCGGTAAGTATTCTGATTTAACAGGGATTCCCGAAAAACAAACGCTAAGTATAAAAGACGGGAGTTTGGTAATCTCCGGAGGAGAATATCTTGCCATAGATCCTGAATTTTTTAAACTGCCGGAAGGATTTAGCGGGAAATATTCCGATTTGTCTGGCGCCCCGGGCAAGCAGAAACTTGCAATAAAAGACGGTAAGCTCGTGTTGGAAGGGAAAGAAGACGAATTCGGACTGCTGGAGTTGGACGCTGAGTTTTCGGTATTGCCGGAAGGTTTCAGTGGTAAGTATGATGAATTACTCAATAAACCTGTTAAGCAAAAATTAAGTATCAAAGAAAATAAGTTGGTACTTGAAGGCGGCAATGAGGAAAATTCCGAGACGCTTTTGGAACTGGGAGAATCGGTGGAGTTACCATCGAATTCGTTTAGCGGAGATTATAACGATTTACAGAATAAACCTACGGGAAATAGCGAGGGCGATATTTTGTATTGGGCAAATAATTCATGGACGATTTTGCCCATCGGACAAGAAGGACAAGTGTTGAGTGTCGCTAACGGAAAGTTGGCATGGATAGAACCTTCTTATGCCAATATTTCGGCTTCGACGTATAAAGTCGGGGATATCTATTATAATAGGAGCGGGATGCCTGAGGGGGTGGTTATCGAAGTCTCTTCAGTAGGACGTTACGGTAAAATCATTTCTTTGAAAGAAATTGAGAATAAAGTTTGGAGTACGGAATACGAATCGGTTGACGTTACGAATGACACCGATGGAGCGGAGAATATGAGCATGATAAAACGGCTTTTGGATTGGAGCACAAAATATCCGGCATTTGCAAGTGTAGCAGGTGAGGGAGAACAGTGGTATCTACCCGCTAAAAATGAATGGACGACTATTTTTGAGAATAAAGATCAGATAAACAGTCAGTTATCAATAGCAGGAGGGCGGCCTCTGAATGGTAATTTTTATTGGTCTTCTACCGAAAGTTTTCGGGAGAACGATGATAATGAACGGGCGTATGCAACCGGGATTGCAATGAACAATTATACGATAACGCAGGAAGGAAAGAATCCGATACAGGTTCTTGCCGGGGATATTTTCGATGATGATAAAAAAGTCGAAGGTATGGTGCGGGGAATACGCAGGTTGTCTTGGTCGGAGATGACCAGCAAGCCGGTAGCCGGAGAGACTTATGCGGTCGGAGATCTTTATTATAAAGAGGGTGATAAGGAAAATGCGATCGGCGTGGTGTATGCGGTGACCGATGGAGGGCAGCACGGAAAGGTCATATCGCTTGATGAAACATCTTTGGCATGGAGTACCGAGAATGTGTCGGTGGGTGCTACCGACATTGATGATGGGGCGATGAATTCAGCTTCGATTGTAAAAATAGAAGGAAATGGTGCGAAATATCCTGCCAATGCATGGTGCGTTGCTAAAGGACAAGGATGGTATATGCCTTCGGTGAATGAGATGATTGCCATTAACGGTGTTTCGTTTTTGTTGAATGTGACGTTGCAGGAAAAAGGGACTCCGATAGAAGCCGGTGGCCGGTATTGGACCTCTACGGAGGTTGATGCGGATAACAGCTATGTTTTTGTCAATTCGTTGGAACCATCCAGTTCTAATGTCGTGAAAACAGAATCGGCAAAAGTAAGAGCTGTATATGCATTTTAAATCGAGATTAATTTTAAAGTGAAAATAGGATGAGTATTTATCTAAGCAAAATGAAGAAAAAACCGGACTCTATCTGTGATTTCAGAAGTTGTCCGGTGGGAAAGATTCTTATATTGGTGGCTCTTTTCCTGAATTTCGGGATACAGTATGTGTCGGCAAAACATAATTGGCCGAATGAAGTAGGAAGCGGTATTACTACGAGTTGGCATCCGGATGGAGGGTATATTTATTTGAAAATACCGGTTTGGGACGATGACGGTTCGGATATTTTGACTTATAATGCCGGGTTTTCACCGAACGCGGGTTGGCTTGATTTGCAGTTGGGAACATCTACTTATCGGATTTATTGTGATGGTGGTAATGGGAAAGGTAATGATCCAAAGTTTACCCGTTCCAATGGGGATGAAAGAGCTGATATGGTAGGTACCCCAAAGAGTGGTGATGTCCGGTATATAGAGATTAGGTGGTATATAAAAAACTCCCAATTAAATAGAGAAGTGAGCATGTCTTTTAACGGGACGTGGTGGAATGATGGTGCTACTGCCGATCAGGATATTAACGGTTATACAACAAAAGTTACCACTACGGCAGAAATGCCTAAGTTAACACTTTCCTCTCCCGAATTTTCACAAGATAATAATAAGAGAGTTCCACAAGTATCTATGAAATGGAATAGAAGCGGAGGTACGGGAAATATACAAGGAAAGGGGAATATAAATTTGAGAAAAGATTCTTCTACCGGAGAAATTATTGCTTCTCAATCGGCATCGAGTTCTTCAGGAACTTTTACGCTGAATGCTTCTGACATAGATTTAAGCAAAGAGAATAAATATGTGATTACGCAGGATTTTTCAGTAAACAATATTTCTCTTTCGTCTACCAGTAATACAGTGACATTGGATGCCTATCCTCAGGCTTCGAAAATGGAGGCTTCTTTTGACGAGTCGAGTCGGCAGATAAATGTTACCTGGTCGGTGCCCGGGACTGCCAGTTCGAATTATGTAAAGGACAATTTTATTTTGGAATATACATATACGCTGAATGGTAAACCGGTGGAAACATCTAAAGTGTCTGTACCCTATGAATTTGGCAAGACTTCGTATTCTTATGCCGTAGACGTGCCTGAAAATACAACAGGTTATTATACGTTTTTCTTAATTCGAGAAGAGACGAAAGATAAAGAGGCGTGGAATAATGTGTATGGGAAGAGAATCGAAAAATTGGAGGTAAACACAATACATTTGACCGTAACTGAGGCCCATGCTGTATTGCTGGAAAACGGCAAGGCTTTGATTTATTGGAGTACATCGGGTCAGAATTGGAGTAACGGCAGTAAGTTTGTTCTTACCCGGCAGAATATCACTTTGACTACAGGTGAGGATATAGAAATGCCTAAAAGCGAGGTGTTTAATAAACCATTGGAAAGTGAGTTTACTTCACCGGAGGAATATGCCCGTTATCAAGAGCTCTTTGCCGGAGATGATCAGGGGGCATATATCGATGATATGTTGCAGCTTTGCAGCGAGTATCGGTATAAGCTTCAGATAAAACCGAATACAAATACATATAGTCCTTTGTCGGCCGTTTATACGCCCGAAACATTTATTCCGAGAGATCAGGGCGATTTAAAATCGGAGATGAGTGCATCGAAAGGTTATTTTACCGACCGGGTAGAAATTTCGTGGTCGACAGAAGGTCCGGCTTTCGATAACTTCTCAGTTCGCCGTCGCATATATGATCCTAATGCCGAAGATAACAAGTCGTTCGACCAGATTGCTTCTATTCCGGGTGCTGCTACTCAGTCTTATTATTCGGTAGAAGATAAAAATTGCGTACCGGGTGTTATCTATGAATATAAAGTAGTGGGATTATCGAAATGTGCCAATGAAACGATCGAGAGTCTCACCCAGCCGCAGACTATCGGTTTCAGGTCTCCGACCGGACAAATCATCGGACGGGTAACATTTGAAGATGGTCAGGCTGTCGAAGGTGTGGATGTGCAAATAAGCAGTCGGGAAGATATCGGCGGGCAAAGCGTTAGATTTAAAGGTACTGACGGATCTTATTTAGAAACCGACAATATATTGGCTCAGACCGGACTTCCGTATTCGATTCAGGCTTATGTGAAGCCGGATATGGATAATGCAAACGGCATCATCTTGAAAAAAGGCAATTATGAAGTGGGACTGGAATCGGGTATCCCGTATTTCAAGGTTGAGAATGGCGGTTTATCGGCAAAGGTTGCGGGTAATGAAAAATTAAGTACGACGAGATTTTCTCATATATCGGCCGTTTATCGGCAGGCAGAAGCCGGTGACACGTTGAGTTTGTATATTTATCGGGCGAATGCTGCAGGAGTAGATACATTGTTGGCTTATAAGCAAAAAGTCTCACTGTCTTCTGTTATGGTGCAGGAGGGCAAGGCGGAAATCGGAAAAGATTTTGCCGGATATATTGATGAAGTGCGCGTGTGGGATGCTGCTTTGACACAGGAAGATATTGCCGGAAATTATAATCGACTGCTGGCTGGAAATGAGGATAATTTGCAGGCATACTGGCGTTTTAACGAATCTGTTGTTTCTGAATTTTATGATTTGTCTTATTTGGGTACCAAGTATAACGAAAATCACGGAAAGATACATGATGCTCAACTCGATGGCGATGTAGTGCCTGAGCCTGAACAACTGTCTTTCAGAGGAGTTACCGATAAGAGCGGTAATTACCGGATTATAGGCATACCGTATTCGGGAGACGGTACAGAATATACATTGACACCCTATTACGGGACGCACCAGTTCTCTCCGGGAGAAAAAACCATTGTAATCGGTCAGTCTTCATCGATGTTCAATATCGACTTTACCGATCAGTCTTCTTTTGATTTGTCCGGTATTGTTTATTATAATAACAGTACGATTCCGGTAGAAGGCGTGATGTTCTATATTGACGGTAAAGTCGCATCGAAGAGTAACGGGGAGATAATTACCAGTGATGAGAAAGGTATATTCGAAATACAAGTTCCGGTCGGTCAGCATGAAGTAAAAGCTACCAAGCAAAACCATACGTTTGTAAATGAGGGTAAGTTGCAAAATTCTTATGGAGCCGATCTCGACTATCAAGATAATATGGCGAATGTCCGTTTCTGGGATGATACTCGGGTGCGGGTGATCGGGCGTATTGCCGGAGGAGCGGTTCAGGATACTATACCTCTCGGTCATTCGCTTTCGAAAAATAATTTGGGAGAAAAGGTTTCTCTCCAGTTGAAATTGAATGATGACAGTAAAGGCAAGATTTATTATTATAAAGATGAGAATACCGGGGAAGAACGCACTGAAGAGGAAGTTACGATGACGCATTTCCATCCGGAACATAAAAATGCGGTGAAATCGGATGCTTCGTTTATCACTATTACTCCTGATCCTGAAACGGGAGAATTCGTTGCTGATCTTATTCCCGAACAGTATAAAATCAGGAATATCTCTGTTACCGGATATTCGGGTCTTAGCGATGCAAATGTTTTGGATCTTACCAACGCATTTAATGAAGAGAAGGTTATTTATACTTCAGAACCGGAAGATGGAGGTGTAGTTTCCGAAGATACGGTGAAATATAATAAGTCATATAAATATATTCATCGTGTACAGCCGACCTTGACCATCAGTCAGGTAAACGGTCAGGGTAAAACACAATTCGGTAGTGCCGATTATAAAATGATGAATCTGGCAGGTGGAACGGATTTGATATCTTTGTATGATGAGGATACGAAAACTTACTTGATGGGCAAACCGGTATTTGAGAAGGGAAAGACCTATAAAATTAAAATCGATGCTTATGAAGAGTATCCGTTCTATAAAGAACCGCAAGGTGGCGGAGAACCCGAAATATCGGATTATGATCGAGTACCGGTCTGTGAAGGAAGTGTCTCTATCACAAACGGCTTTGCCGGGAAAACGAATGAACTGTATACTCTTGATGAAAACGGATCGGTTACGGTTGCCTATCAGACGGTAGAGCCGAATTTATCCAATATCACTAAAAAAATAGAAGCAAGTTTCGACTTCAATGGTAATACTATTGTAGCAACTCCGGTTGAGGGTTATCATATCGGAGGTGTGATGGCCGGAGGAAAAGATTTTGTTACCCAAGGACCTACCGAGGCGGTGCTGGTATTGCGTGATCCTCCCGGTTCATTGAGTTATGCTTATGCAGAAGAGGGTTTGACGATCTCGAACAGTTCGACTGTTACTTCGGGTACGGCATCTAATGTAGATATGCAAGATGATGTTTTATTAGGCCTCGAATTGACGACCAGTGTCGGAGTCGGTGTGGAAACGGAAACCAAGACGGAAAGTGAAAATTCCGTGGGCGTGATCGTTTCTTCTCAAGCTGATGATTCGAAGTCGAATACCAAGATAGAAACTACTACGTTGAGTACGCATTTCCAAACCAGCGATGATCCTTTATATGTAGGTCGTAACGGGGACTTGATCGTAGCAAATTCTACTAATATTAGTTACGGAATAGAAAATTTGTTAAGTATCCGCCCCGTAGGTCCTAATTCGGGAGATCCTATTGTCGAAACAGGTGATTATTGCATTTCATCTAAACAGGCTCTTTCGGTAGGAAAAAGTTTCGGAACATTGTTGGTTTATCCGCAAATTTTTATCGAACAGTCTTTGTTGCCGAGAATTATTAATTTGCGTGACAATATCCTGCTCGACAAGGGAACGACGGATGAGTATGCCAAAACATTGGCTAATCAGAACAACGAACCGGTGTATATATCGAAAATAGATCGGGAGAGCGAGGACTTCGGGAAATCGAACAGTGACGTTTCGACATTCGACGGAGACAGCTATCGTGTGATTTTCCCGGATAATTATGATGAGACGACAGCAAGAGATACGATTGCGGCATTGAATACCTCGATTGATTCTTGGATCAAGATATTGGCGGACAATGAGGAAAAGAAAATAAAAGCGGTATCGTATAAGAATTTCTCATTCCAAGCCGGTGCAGGTGTAGAATATTCTGAAGAGTTCGTGTTATCTGAAGAGGAAACTAAGACTACTACATTTACTGTCGGTGCCGGATTGGCAACCGAACTCGGAATGAAAGTAAACGGATTCGGGTTCAGGATGACGTTGAATGAAACGGTGGAAACCACATCCGGATCAGAGGAGGGTTCGTCGGAAGAGCAGATGAAGAAAATCGGATTTGTTTTGGCCGAGGAGGGCGACGATGATTATATCAGTGTCGATATTCGCAAGGAACAAGGAGCTTCATCGGGAACCAATTTTGTATATTATACGCAAGGAGGTGCTACGGCTTGTCCTTATGAAGGAGAAGAAACGACTCGATACTATGAACCGGGACGTCACAAGCTGAGTGAGGGTACTTTGCGTATCGAAGTTCCCAAAATCGATGCCGAAGTGACTACGATTTCTAATGTGCCTTCGGATAAAGCGGCCGTGTTTAAGTTATTATTAAGTAATGATTCTGAGGCTCAAGAAGATGTGATCTATACTTTAAAGATGGACGATGCATCTAATAATACGGGTGCGAAGTTTACCATAGACGGTGTGCCTTTGAGTACCGGACGTGATTTTGTCGTTCCTTATGGCGATATTCTTGAGAAAACACTGGAAGTGCGTATGGGTGATGCGTATGATTATGAGGGTTTGAATTTAATTTTGGCCTCTCAATGTCAGTATGATCCGACCGATTTCCTTGACGATATTGCCGATACGGTTTCTTTGTCGGTGCATTTTATACCGGCAAGTACCGAAGTGAATATCAAATCACCGGGAAGTAATTGGGTATTGAATTTGAACTCTCCGCAGTTATCCGACGGAACATATTATTTACCGATAACGGTAGATGGGTTTGATGTGAATTTCCGCAATTTCCATCATATTGCCGTGCAGTCTAAACCATCTTCTTCTTCTGACTCCGACTGGCAGAATATCATGACATTCTATGCCGATGAAACATTGTTTGAAGAGGCTCAGGAGTCTGATAAGGCGATGATCGAAGGTTCTTCCATTACTTGCAATTTTGTGGGAACATTAGATCAAAACTATGATATTCGTGCGGTAAGTTACTGTTCGTTAGGAAATGATTTTGTGACAGCAGAATCTCAAGTTGTAAGCGGTGTCAGGGATTTGGTATTACCTAAGTTGTTCGGAACGCCGAAGCCGGGCAGCGGTATCTTGGGTATTGAGGATGAAATACGGATCGACTTTAATGAAGCTCTTGCCGAAGGATACTTCACTAATGCCAATTTTGAGGTGACTGCCGTGAAGAACGGTTCTAACGGAGATCATGACGTGTCTGTCGATCTAAACGGAGAGACGGATTATCTGACGACCGAGTTTGATAAAAACATGACCGGAAAGAGCATGACTATGGAGTTGTGGGTAAAACCGGATGATTTGAATCGTGCCGGAACTATATTTACTCAGGGTAATACTCCTGAAGTATTCGAAGTAAGCTTTACTGCGGATAAACGTATCGAGGTGCAACTGGGTACTGAAAAATATCAGTCGGATGTGTTGAATATGTCTGCCGATCAATGGGCTCACGTCGCTGTCGTATATGATAATGAAGCCGATAATTTGAAAGCATACTATAATTATGAATTGGCTATCAATAAAGATAATGTCCCTGCTTATAACGGTATAGGTAAAATAGAATATGGACGGAATGTAAACGGCGCTAATTATTTTGCCGGATGCATGCATGAAGCCCGTTTCTGGGATGAGGCTTATTCGATTGCCGACATTAAATCAAGAAGCCTTTCAATATTGTCGGGAATGGAATCTTCGTTAGTCGCTTATTTCCCGATGGATGAAGGCAAGGGGACTTTGATTACGGATAAAGCTCGAGGAAATAATGCGATTATGCATGGAAACTGGAGTACTCCTGACGGGAAAGCCATTCAGTTGGATGGGGCTACCGGAATGGTTGTGGTTAATAGTTCGGAGATTCCTGTTAAGGATGATAAGGATTTTACTTTAGAATTTTGGTTCCGTACAGATGCTTCTACCAAAGCCGATGCTGCATTGGTGAATAATGGCAAGGCTGATGGAAATGAACGCGGAGAAAAAGGAAATAAATTCTTTGTCGGATTTGAAAATAGTCAGCTTATATTCAGAAGCAACGGCTATAAAGAAGTGATAAATGGTTCGTATATGGATCAGAATTGGCATCATTTTGCGGTTTCTGTAAATCGTAGTTCGGGTAATGCCCAGATCTTTATGGACGGAGAATTGAAAAACTATTTCAGAAGCGATAGCGTCGGAGCTATATCGGGAACTGAAATTTATTTGGGTGGATGCCGCTGGGGTGATGCTCAAATACCTGATATGACTTATAGAGACCGGTTCTTCTCAGGCCAGATCGATGAATTCAGAATGTGGAACAGCGCTTTGCCGCAGTCTATCATAAGCCGTAATACGAATAAAAAGATGGAAGGTTCTGAAATGGGGCTTATCGCTTATTATCCGTTTGAGAAGTATATTGTGAATACTGCGAATGTAAAAGAACTTGTTTATACACTTGAAGATTTGGTTGAAGGAAAATCGGCAACAACGGACGGTATCGTCTCTGAGACGAATGAGAGAGCTCCTTTGAAATCTAAAGGTCCGGAACAGAGTATAAAATATAGTTTTGTGACCAGCGGAAGCGCTATTATCATTAATTTGGAAGAAGCTCCTGAAGTGTTGGAGAAAACGATTGTCAATGTAGCGTTGAAGGATGTGCGCGATCTGAACGGCAATGTCGATCCTACGGTTTACCGTTGGAGTGCGTATGTCGACCGCAATCAGTTGAGATGGGGAGAAAGCGAAGTCGTGATTGACAAGAAACAGTATGAAGAGTATGAGTTTGTTGTTCCTCTGAATAATATCGGAGGTAGTGTCAAGAACTTCACGATCGAAGGCCTTCCGTCATGGCTTACTGCCGATCCGATGAGCGGAGAGATCGATCCGAAAGGTACTCAGAAGATCACTTTCACGATAAATGAAGGTACTAATGTCGGTACATACGAAGAGGTTATTTATGCTCGTGGTGAAAATAATGTTACCGAACCGTTACCTATCTCGGTAAAAGTGAACGGAGAGAGACCTGCATGGAATGTAAACCCGGCCGACTATAAATATAATATGTCGGTATTTGGCAAGATGCGTTTCAATACGGTATTCTCTACCGATAAAGAAGATCTGCTGGCAGCATTCCAGAATGGGAAATGTATTGGCGTTGCTAATAACAGTTATGATCGTGACCACGATATGTGGTACACATTCTTGACCGTTTACAATAACGAAAAACAATCTGGAGATATCGAATTCCGTATGTGGGATGCAAGTACCGGAAAGACTTATCTTGCAACACCGACTCCAGAAAGAACGATAACATTTGTAAACGATGGTGTGGTCGGTACGGCTAAAGACCCGATCGTGTTCGACGGCAAAGAGATTTTCTTCCAGAATTTGAGTCTGGTTAAGGGCTGGAATTGGATTTCGTTCAATCTTTCGAATTCTAATTTGCCGAATGTGTCGGCGATGTTGATGAACGGATCTTGGACGACATCGGATGTAGTGAAGAGCCGGGATTATTTCGACTCTTATTCGAGAACAAAAGGCTGGACAGGATCTTTGACGAAAAACGGAGGATTTGACAATGTTTCACTCTTTATGCTACATTCTTCCGATGACCAGATATTGAGTACGGACGGAGCAATGATCGATCCTAAGACGATGCCTATAACGGTACTCGGCGGTCGCTGGAATTATATCGGTTACTTGCCTTCGTCCAATATCACGGTAAAAGAAGCTTTGGCGGGATATGACGCAAAAGAAGGAGATATTATAAAATCTCAAAGCCAGTTTGCAATGTATTCCGGTACGGGTTGGATCGGTAATCTGAAGTATATGGAACAGAACAAGGGGTATATGTTATTGCGTACGGCTTCTGACGATGTTGCCTTTACTTATCCTTCTACATCGGGATCTTTATCGAACAAGAGCATTTTGCGTAAAAACAGACGTTCGGCAGATGAGAACGTACGGGAAACTTATGTAAATAACAATTATGCCGAGAATATGAGTATTGTCGCTATCTCGGAAGATGTCGAATCGGGAGATAAGATTCTTGCTTATGTTGACGGAGTGCTGAGAGGCGTGAGCGATTGTGTCGGTGTTAATGACAAGCAACTCAATTTTATTTCCGTATCGGGAGAAAGTGGCGATCGCGATGTGACGTTCGAGCTGGAAAGAAACGGAGACGTGGTAGCTCGTGCCAAGACGACATTTGCTTATCGGTCGAATGCTGTGATCGGAACACTTGACCAACCGGCGGTTATCGATTTCAGTGCACCGGAAGACAATATTTCGGTTTACCCGAATCCGTTTACCGATAAACTGAATATCTATGTTAAGGCAAAAGCCGATGATGTGGTTGAAGTAGCTGTTTATGACGTTATGGGACGTAAGGTAATGCAATGGGCGAAAGAAACACTCAAGAGTGATTTCTACCATATAACTTGGGATGGAATTACGAATAGTGATGCTTGCGCTCTGGGAATTTATCTCGTACGAATTACTCTTAACGGAGAAACCGTTGTACGTAAAGTAGAAAAACAATAGTTAAAAAGATCTGTTTCTACCTTCCTTTATAGGGGGGTAGAAACAGTTTAATATAGTAAATATGAAAAAAATAGCAGTAAAATATTGTATGCTTTTATTTGTGCTTGCCATTTGTTTGGGAAGTTGTAAAGAAGAGGAGGTCTATACGACATTTCCCGCTCCTGTTTGGCAGGTAGATGACGCGAAATATTCGGTGAGTATGACAGCTGTCGTTGTATTACCGGAGAATTTGCAGACTTACTTTCAGACGAATGATCAGATTGCGGCTTTTATAAATGGCGAGTGCAGGGGAGTAGGCCAGCTTATCGATAACGCTTTTTTTATTACGATAAAGGGAACTCCTGAAGAGAACTCGAAAGTATCGTTCTGTTATTATAATACGCGAAATCAGTATATGTATGCGACTGATGCGAACTTGTCGTTCGAGCCGGATGCCATTTATGGCACGGCAGATGCACCCGAAGTGTTGGTACTGAACATAATTCAATAATTTGATAAGGTAAAAAATAATCATGAAAAAAATAAATAAGTATATTATTGTGTGTATGTTATCTTCTCTTTGTCTTTTGAACACTGTTGCTCAGACTAAGGGAAATATATCGGATATTCGTTCTAATTGGTATATCGAGATGGGTGTCGGTGCTCAGGTATTGTTTTCTGCGGATGCATCGAAGCTTAATTTCGGAGACCGTATTACACCTTCTATTTCGGTGACAGGAGGTAAATGGTTTTCTCCTTATTGGGGGATTCGTGTTCAAATACAAGGTTATAGCTTTAACGGGAATAGCTCAACAAACGGGCTGTATTTGGGAAATCCTTTGAATAACGGGCTTATTTACGGATCTAATGATCCGGTGAGGAATGAAAGCGTGATACGTCCTGATGGTAGTTATCGTCACTATTTGCGTTATATGAACATGCATGTCGATTTTCAGGTGAGTCTTGCTAATTTGATAGGAGGATACAAGCCTGAACGGAAGTGGGACATCATTCCGGTTGCGGGGATCGGATATGCTCATGCTTTTGCCTATAAGGGGACTCCGAAAACGAATATCATTTCTACCAATTTTTCTTTGATGGGAAAATATAAATTGCCGAAGGGGTTTGATGTGAATCTGGAGGTTCAAAGCGCATTATTCCCCGATCAGTTCGACGGACGTATTACGGGTGGAATGTATGAAAGCAGTTGTGCCGTTATGCTTGGGGTAACTTATAATTTCGGAAGCCGGGGATTTGCCGTAACGAAAAATACGTCAAAACATAAGCACAGAGTGGCAAGAGGGTCGAGAAAGGTGCGTTATGTGCAGATTATTAATCCTGAAGCGGCAGAAAGAAAGGTTGAGGTTATAAGGACTGTAAATGACACGGTTTTTATTAATAAAGAGGTTAAAGTGCGAGAAGAAGTTCCGGTAAGAACTAACGAACCGGTTATGTTGGGATCGATTCTTTTCGATATAAACAAGACTATGCCGATGCAAGGGCAGGAGATCACATTTGTCAATATTGCGAAATTTATGAGTGATTACCCTGAAGCGAAAATTCGTCTTGCAGGTTATGCCGACCAACAAACCGGTACGCCTCAGTATAATCTGAAGCTTTCTACAAAACGAGGAATCTCGGTTAAAGATATCTTGGTAAAGCAGTATAATATCGACCGCAAACGGATCGAGGTTCAAGGAGTGGGGACAGATGCCCAGCCTTATGAACGGGATAAATGGAATCGGGTAGTTATAGTTACTGCCGTTGATTTTTAAGATCGGTTTAGAACAATGTTTGAATACCTATTTATGGGTAATGAGTTCTTGTTTTTTCACCGAATGTGGGTATTGTGGATGCATTATTCCGATATTATTTTTGTATCGAAGAATTTGAATTACAGCAAACATTGTTCTTAGGTCGTACTAATTTATGTGTAAGAAAGCCTTTCCTGACGGTAAAGGCTTTCTTATTTACCTCTATATATCGCTTTTAGAGAGCCGATTGCGAGTTTTCCCTCTACTTGAAGAGGAATTCTCCGTGAGTCATCGCTGATCCATGCTGTAATATTATCACTTACTTTTTCTTCTTTATCATCGAAAAAATGTAATTTGATCTTGTATGCTCCGAAAGGTGTTTTCCGTAAGTCCAGTACTGTCCTACCTAAATATTCGGCAGAAAGATGTTCTATATGATTCCCGGTGAAAATATCTACGTTTATGCGGTCTCCTATATTTTTTGTTGAAAAATCTATTGTGCGCAGGTAATAAAATACGCTGAGCATGTCATAAGAGCAATTGCTTGATGTAATGAGATAATCTTCTATTGCGTTTCGTTTGGGTCTGTATAGAGTGATGTTTCCGGTACAGATACCGTTAGAATAACTGTATCGTGTCACGTCTTTGCGGTAAGTTCGGTCTTCATCTGAAATTTTAGCGTAATAGTGAGGTATGAGCCCGTCTTTATACATAATGGAAACAAGTGTGTCTCGGACTCTGAAAATACGGTCGGCAAAAGCCAAAGTGCGAGCAGTTAGTAATGATTTATAGTATTCCGTTCCGTCTTGGGAGCGGGTAACATTTATATCCAGACTGGCTACTGCTGCACGTTTCCAGATAAATCCCCATTGATATATGACATCATACGGAAGAGATTCTTTTTTGAAGTCCCATTTGACAGGGCATTGAGCCGACCCTTTCGGAATACAAAATGCAAGAAGTATTATTAACAGGCTAACGGTAAGAGCCTTGACTTCGAGGAGTGATTGCTCCTGAGGGTCGGTTGGAATATACAGGTCCTTCTTCTTTATTATCGTTTTGAGAATCATCCTTTTTTTCGTCTTTGGGTTTATTTTTGGTTATATCCAGCGGTTTTTGTTTATCCAGCGGTAGAGCGTAGACATCCCATGTCTGTTCTACATCCCAATTGGCTTTTAAATCGATAGATGTAGGATAGTAGAAAACTTCTTCGGGCTGCCGTTTTTCTGCGAAGTTGCCGGTGTCGAATTTCCCGTTCCCGTTTCGGTCCTTTACTAAACGGATATAATATGTTCCCGGATCTACATATATAAATTCTGCACCTCCGTCTTTGACCGGTGATTTGCGTACCGGCTGGTCGCTTGAGTTTAACAGTTCGACGAATGCCGAATCTTTTATTCCCAAAGTTTCTATATAAAAGTTGGAATATTCTTCGACCGTTTTTACTTTGAATGATTGGGAAAGTCTGTTACTCGGATTTCCGTAGATACTGACAGATGCAAGAGAGTCAAGTGATACCCTGTATTCGCCTCCTGGTTTCCATTTGGTTTTTAGTGAAAATATTCTGTGCTTCAAACTATCTTGGAAAAATGTATAGTCGTTTACGGGAGTCCAGACCGTATCGACTTTTATCTCTAATTTGAGACTTTCTTCTTTTATGGAGTCGACCGGTTGGTCGAATGCAAAGTTAAGCTTATCATATATGTTTACGATAGAGGAAAATTGCGGGGATATTTTCATAAACTCGATTTCCGGTGCTTGATCTTCATCTTTTTTATCTTTTTTGCTTTTTCGAACAGGTTTTTTTCTTTCTCGAAATACTAAGTTTAAGGTGTCTTTAAACGGGGTGAGTTGTCGTAAAGAATCGGTCCTTTTATAATCTGCCGTGAATAGTAAAGTGTCCATGTTATAAATGAGCGAATCTTTAATCCAGTATAGAAGTGTGTCATTTGTTTGGTTTTTCTCGACAATAGCCCAATCTTCTTGTTGAAAATTCAGAGGAGTCAATACCGGAAGCGAGTCGTCGGGTGCTGAAAAAATGAGAGAAAATCTGTTCCTGTTTGTTCGTTCGAACTTCTCTAAATAACGTGATTTGAATTGTTCGTTAAAGACTTTTAGGATGATATCGTTGGGGTAAAAATGGGGGAGAGCCACCATCTTTATTGTGTCGATTGTCGTACTGTCTGCCCATATCGTATCTGCATGCATTACCATCTCTACCGTTGGTGTCACGGTACTATCCATGAACGCAATATCTTCGGATGGATTATCGAATTTGTAATCCCGGTTTGCATCGTTCAGTCCGTATATACGATATGTACCCGCTCCGATGTTTTTTATGGAGAATCGTCCGTATGCATCGGATTTGGCGATTCTTTGCATCGGGGTTTTGGTGAATGCAGAATCGTTCAAGTTTGAATGTAAGCCGACAAGCATCCCTGTTACCGGTTCTAAATTTTCGGCATTCAATAATATACCTCCTATTTGCAACGTGTCTATCGAGTTTCCTGTTGCAAAAGAAAAACTGAAGTTATATAGCGGATTTCTTTCATTATTGTCGGATATGGCATCTGAGAAATCGATTGTATAGGTGGTGTTCGGTATCAGCGAATCTTGTAACTCTACGATAACTTTGCGCCCCGATGTCTGTATTTGCGGCATGTTTTTTTGTGCCGGAGAGACAATGACTTTTTCGGTCGGTTTGTCCACTTGTATTATTTCGTCAAATTCGATTTCTATTTTGTTTTTATTGAAATTGAGTTGATTGGGTTTCGGGTTGCTTTTGACAAAAACGGGAGGGGTTGTGTCTATCGGACCTCCGGTAGGTCGTGCAATGTTGGCACATGAGAGTATAAATGCCGCAGCAAAAGCGGTCAATATAAAATTTCTTGCATATAGTAGCCATTTCGTTCTGTCCGGCATCATCTGTATAGCTTTATTTTAAAGGGGTAAAGATACAAAAAAGAATGATTCTTCGATTGTTTTTTCTTCGATATGACAGATATTAACGGTGTTGAGCGCAAATTAATTAAACATTTTGTTATCGGAATAGAAAAAAAACATATATTTGCACCTTATTAAAAACAGGAAAAATCAATTAATCTAAAAATCATAAAGTAATTATCACATGCAAAACAAAGGTTTTATAAGAGTTTTTGCGGTATTACTCACGTTGGTATGTCTCTTTTACATATCTTTTTCATTTGTAACACGGCATTATACGAAAAAGGCCGAAGAGTATGCTAACGGAGATGCAATGAAGTATAAGCAATATATCGATTCTATTGCGACTGAAAAGGTATATTTAGGGTATTATACTTTTAAGCAGTGCCGTGAGATGGAGATCGGTCTGGGGTTAGACCTAAAAGGAGGTATGAACGTAACGTTGCAAATCTCTGTGGCTGATGTGTTGAGGTCATTGTCAAATAACAACACGGATGTTAATTTTAATAAAGCACTGGCAAACGCTACTGCCAACCAGGCAGATAATAAAGATTTCTTATCTGCTTTTGTAAATGAATACAAAAAGCTAGATCCTAATATCCGATTGGCTGCTATTTTCAGTACTTATCAATTGAAAGATAAGATTACGCCCAATGCGACGAATGATGAAGTTGTAGCTGTTTTACGGGAAGAGTTGAACAGTGCGATAGATAACTCGTTCAATGTGCTCCGTACACGTATTGACCGTTTCGGGGTTGTTGCTCCTAATATTCAGCGTCTTGAAAAGGACGGCCGTATTTTGGTAGAGCTTCCGGGTGTGAAAGAACCGGAACGTGTCCGTAAACTTCTTCAAGGAAGCGCTAACCTTGAATTTTGGGAAACTTATAATCTGAATGAGTTTTTCAATAAATTGGCAAGTGCGAACGAGTTGCTTGCCCGTTTGGAAAATCAGTCGGAAGATACTTCTTCTAAGACGGATTCTACTGTTGTCGAGTCGCAGGATTCTACTGCCGTAACGTCAACGACTTCATTGAAGGATAGTCTGACTCAAAAGATAAAAGATATGAACAAGAGCGACGAGCAACAAAATGTCAATGCGTGGAAAAAGCAAAATCCGTTGTTTGCTCGTCTTAATCCCAATGTCTCTCAGGAAGGGGCTATCGGAAATGGTCCGGCTGTAGGTATTGCCCACATAAATGACACGGCTGCCGTAAATAAATATTTGGCAATGCGTCAGGTTCGTGAACTTTTGCCTGCTAATATCGTATTTAAGTGGACAGTGAAGCCTATTGACGAGAAAGAACAATACTTTCAGTTAGTTGCGTTGAAAGCGACAAACGGAGGTCGTCCTCCTCTGGAAGGTGATGTGATTACCGATGCTCGCGAAGATTTTGACCGGATGACAAATTCTGCAGTAGTAAGTATGTCTATGAATGCAGAAGGTTCTAAGATATGGGAACAGTTGACCCGCGAAAATATTGGGCGTTGTGTAGCGATTGTTTTGGATGATCAAGTATATTCATTCCCGGTAGTGAATACTGAAATCTCAGGAGGAAATTCTCAAATTTCGGGGAACTTTACTCCGGAAGAGGCAAAAGACCTTGCGAATGTGTTGAAATCCGGAAAAATGGCGGCAAGTGTAAAAATTGTACAAGAAGACATTATCGGTCCGTCATTGGGTCAAGAGGCAATTCAGAGTGGTATTATATCGTTCATTTTTGCCTTGGTTCTGCTGATGGTCTATATGATCAGCATGTATGGCGTGACTCCCGGATTGGTTGCTAATCTCGGTTTGGTACTCAATATGTTTTTCACTATGGGTATCCTTGCTTCTTTCCAAGCCGTGCTTACGCTTTCGGGTATCGCCGGTTTGGTGTTGTCTTTGGGTATTGCGGTAGATGCCAATGTGCTGATTTATGAGCGTGCAAAAGAGGAACTTCGTTTGGGTAAGAACCTTAAAAATGCGATTACCGACGGTTATAAGAATGCGTTTTCCGCAATTTTCGACTCAAACTTGACCTCTTTGATTACCGGTTTGATTCTGTTCTTCTTCGGGACAGGACCTATTAAAGGTTTTGCCACGACTTTGATGATCGGTATTGCCATGTCATTCTTTACCGCTGTGTTCCTGACTCGTTTGATCTATGAACGCGGATTGGAAAAGAATTGGTTCAAACACCTTACTTTTACGACATCTCTTACAAAGAATTGGTTGACACATCCGAAAATTAATTTCCTCGGAGCTCGGAAAACCGGTTATATCGTATGTGCCGTATTGGTTGTTATCGGAGTTATCTCTTTTGGTATAAAAGGTCTTAGCAAGGGTATTGATTTCTCCGGAGGCCGTAACTATGTGGTACGTTTCCAAGAACCTGTAAATACTCAAGAAATCGCTAATTTGTTGAAACCGTATTTTGAAGGCAGTTCTTTGTCGGTAATTACTATCGGTGGCGAAAATCAAGTTCGTGTTTCTACCAACTATCGTATTGCAGAGAATGACGATGCAATCGATAAAGAAATAGAAATGAAGTTATATGACGGATTGAAGAGCATGTTGGGAGGTAAGACTCTGGATCAGTTTAAATCGGATAATATAATGAGTATTCAGAAAGTAGGCCCGAGTATTGCAGAAGATATAACGATCGGTGCTATATGGGCTGTGATACTTTCATTGATCGCTATTGCACTTTACATATTGCTTCGATTCCGAGATATTTCTTTCAGTGCCGGAACGTTGGTTTCTTTGGCATTCGATACCGTAATTATTATCTCATTCTATTCGTTATTCTACGGTTTATTGCCGTTCTCTATGGAGATAGACCAGTCATTTATTGCTGCTATCTTGACAGTGATCGGATATTCGGTAAATGATAAAGTGGTAGTATTTGACCGTGTGAGAGAGGTGATCGGTCTTTATCCGAAACGGGATAGATATCTTGTGATTAATGAGGCTTTGAATAGTACTTTAGCTCGTACTATCAGTACATCGTTAAGTACAGCAATCGTATTACTTTGTATATTTATTTTGGGTGGTGATACGATTCGGAGCTTTACATTCGCTATGTTGCTGGGAGTTATAGTCGGTACTTTCTCGACTCTGTTTGTTGCTGTTCCAGTGGCATACGAGATTATGGGAAGAAAACAGAAAAAAGCTCAACTTGCAGAGGCTGCGAAATAAGGATTTTGAGTTTAGATAAAAACAGACAGGGATTCTGAATTTTCAGAATCCCTGTCTGTTTTTATGATATTTTCTAAAAAAAAATCGGATATAACTTTCTGAAGATGAAAGCCGTATCCGATTTTGTACCTCCGCCGGGAATCGAACCCGGATCTAAAGTTTAGGAAACTTTTGTTCTATCCATTGAACTACAAAGGCATTAGCGGCTACAAAAGTATAATTATTTCTGCTTTTTGCCAAATGTGTAGTGTAATTAGTCGAATAATGTTTTGAGTACGTCAAGAGATTTGAGTTGTGTGAATCCGGCATGATGTAATTTGAAATATTCGATAATATGTTCGAGTATTTGTATTCTTTCTTGTCTGGAAAAACGGAATAGGTGCAGATTGTAGTAATTCATTCTCATGAGTGTCGTAAAACCGAATGTTTCATCGGGAGAGAGGACATAGGCATGTCCCGGATGTGCAGAAGTGGAGATCCCGTTTAAAAGGTCAAAGTAATCTCCGGGACGATAATTTTCAATATTCGGATAAAATCCTAAAAATCCGGATATTCTAATTAAAAAACAAAGATGGAAATTCGCTTTCCCGTCTTCGATGATATCAAGAAATTTGATCGATTGATGTAGAAATTCGAAAAAAACGGGATTTGCTTCAGGTTCTCGAATTGTACGGGATAAAAATTCGGATAGAAATAATGCGATAGAGTTTTTAACCGGGTCATAATGAATTTGTTGTAGAATCTCTGCAGGTCTTACTTCTTTGATCTTTTGTATATCGCGTCCGGGTTTATAGTCAGACTCTATGTCTAATATTGAGAAAGGTGTGAATAGCGGTCTTTGCGACTTGCTTTTTCGTCCTTGTGTTTGGGGAATGGCATACGACATTCTTCCGTATTTCTCTGTATAGAGATGTGCGATGTGATTTTTATCGTTGTATGCAACTGTGTGTAATACGATACCTAATGTTTTTTCCAGCATATTTTCAGTTCCGGAATTTTGTATTTACACAAAAATAGCGTATTCTTGCATAAAAGCATTGATAATGATTGTAAAAATATTATGGAAGAACTTACTTTGACTACTCCTTCATTGTTGTTTTCAGCAGTTTCGTTGATTATGCTGGCTTATACAAACCGTTTTCTTTCATATGCTCAGGTTGTTCGTACTTTAAAAGGAGATTATGATTTGCATCCTACACGGATTACGGCTGCTCAAATAGATAATTTACGTAAACGTTTGTCTTTAATCCGTACAATGCAGATTTTGGGAATTGTAAGCCTTTTATTAAGTGTTTTGTGTATGTTTCTGATTTATATCGGATTTCAGACTTCTGCTGTGGGAGTTTTCGCTATATCATTGTTATGTTTGATCTGTTCATTGGGAATTTCTATCGGAGAGATTGTTATTTCGGTCCGTGCTCTTGATCTGCATTTAAGTGAGATGGAACGTCAAAAAGCTAAGAAAACATCTTCTGATGATCCTCTATATTCATAAAAAGGTGCCGAAACGGTTACTTAAAAAGGCTAAAAGTGACATTTTGAGCGATATTTTTTGTCAAATATTTTGTCAATTCAAAAAACAGCTCTATATTTGCACTCGCATTTGAGAAAACCTTATTTGTTTAAGCGAAAGGTTTTTAGATAATGGCCCATTCGTCTATCGGCTAGGACGCAAGATTTTCATTCTTGAAAGAGGGGTTCGATTCCCCTATGGGCTACTAATATAAACGAATAAAAGTTAAGGAGATTAATTGAATGGCAAATCATAAATCATCAATTAAGAGAATCAGACAAGCAGAGACGAAAAGATTACGTAATAGATATTATGCGAAAACTGCTAGAAATGCAGTTCGTAAATTGCGTGCTATTACCGTAAAAGAAGATGCTGCTGCATTGTATGTTAAAGTTAGCTCTATGCTTGATAAGTTGGCTAAAAAGAATGTTATTCACAAGAATAAAGCCAGCAATTTGAAGTCTAAATTGGCTTTGCATATAAATAAGCTGTAATTTAAAGGTTTGAATAGACTGAGGTTATTGCCTCGTCATTATAAGATGGCCCATTCGTCTATCGGCTAGGACGCAAGATTTTCATTCTTGAAAGAGGGGTTCGATTCCCCTATGGGCTACCGAAAGTTTACCGAATACATATTGTATTCGGTTTTTTTTGTTGTATGGCGGTGACGGCAATCTGTTCTAAGGAGATTATGATTATAGGATTATTTTGTATGAATTTGCTCGAATTTATAAGGAATAGGATTGTTTCTCAAGCTTCTCTTTGATAGATATTTGTCTTTATATAAAAAACCAATAGTAAATTTTCTTCTATCAGGTATTTTTAGTAACTTTGTTTGCTTTCGAATTTTGTCTGAAAAAGATGTCGAAAAATAAAAACGAGTATAAATAAACATATAAAATCAATATGTCAGAGGAATTAAATCTTGATAGCGCTGCGTATTCTGCGGATAGTATTCAGGTGCTGGAAGGCCTTGAAGCCGTAAGGAAGCGCCCTGCTATGTATATTGGAGATATTGGGATAAAAGGGTTGCATCATTTGGTGTATGAGGTAGTAGATAACTCTATTGACGAAGCGCTTGCCGGGTATGCCAATCATATCGATGTTATTATCAATGAAGATAATTCTATTACCGTGATAGATAACGGTCGTGGTATTCCGGTAGATATGCATGAAAAAGAACATAAATCTGCATTGGAAGTCGTGTTGACCGTATTGCACGCAGGAGGTAAGTTCGATAAAGGTTCTTATAAGGTTTCCGGAGGTTTACATGGGGTCGGCGTATCGTGTGTAAATGCTCTGTCGACTTATTTGCGTGCGGAGGTAAAGCGTAACGGGAAAATATATATGCAAGAGTTTTCGTGCGGAAAACCTTTGCATGATGTAGAGGTTATCGGGACTACCGAAGAGACCGGAACGATAATAACATTCAGGCCGGATGCGGATATATTTACGGATGTAGTTTATAAATTTGATATTTTGGCTTCTCGTCTGCGTGATTTGGGATACCTTAATGCCGGAATTTATTTGTCTCTTACCGATAAACGTGAAGTACTTGAAAACGGAGAGTTCCGTCGAGAAGAATTTTTCTCGGTAGAGGGGCTGAAAGAATTTGTCCGTTATATAGATAGCACGAAGGAGCATCTTTTTGAAGATATTATTCATATTTCTACTGAGCGCCAAGGTGTTCCGGTAGAGGTTGCAATGACTTACAATACGTCTTATAATGAGAACTTGTTCTCATACGTAAATAATATCAATACAATCGAAGGCGGGACACACGTTGCCGGCTTTCGTAGGGGGCTGACACGTACGCTGAAAAAATATGCTGAAGATTCTAAAATGCTCGAGAAGGTAAAAGTGGAGATCAGTAGCGATGACTTCCGAGAAGGTCTTACGGCAGTTATTTCCGTGAAAGTCATGGAGCCTCAATTTGAAGGACAAACCAAGACAAAATTAGGAAATAACGAGGTTATCGGAGCTGTCGATGTCGCTGTCAGCGAAGCTCTCCGGAATTTCTTGGAGGAGAATCCGAAACAGGCTAAAGCAATAGTAGAGAAGGTCATATTGGCGGCGACTGCACGTCATGCCGCACGTCATGCCCGGGAAATGGTGCAACGTAAATCTCCTCTTTCGGGTGGAGGTCTTCCCGGTAAATTGGCAGATTGTTCTCAGCGTAATCCTGAAGTTTGTGAGATATTCCTTGTCGAAGGAGATTCTGCAGGAGGAACGGCAAAACAGGGGCGGGATCGTGCCTTTCAGGCAATATTGCCTTTGCGCGGTAAGATATTGAATGTTGAAAAAGCGATGCATCATAAAGTGCTCGAAAGTCAGGAAATCCGTAATATATATACAGCTTTAGGAGTTACTATCGGTACGGAAGACGATACGAAGGAAGCTAATATTTCAAAATTGCGTTATCATAAGATCATTATTATGACCGATGCCGATGTGGACGGTAGCCATATTGCGACATTGATCATGACTTTCTTTTTCCGTCATATGCGTCCTTTGATAGAGAACGGTTATCTCTATATTGCGACTCCGCCGCTGTATTTATGTAGAAAGGGCAAAATAGAAGAATATTGCTGGACAGAGCAACAACGTACGCAGTTTGCCCTGAAATATGCGAATGGGGATGTTAACCAAATTTATACGCAACGCTATAAAGGTTTGGGAGAGATGAATTCTCATCAACTATGGGAGACGACTATGGATCCGGCACATCGTACATTACGTCAAGTAACAATCGATAATGCGGCAGAAGCAGATCGGGTATTTTCAATGTTGATGGGAGAGGAAGTCGGTCCTCGTCGTGAATTTATCGAAGCGCATGCCACTTATGCGAATATCGATGCTTAATTATTGCAAGTAGTAAATAACATATTGACGGTCTGCATGAGTTCTGATCTTATGCAGACTGTTTTTTTGTAAGAGCCCGTTTAAATTTTATTCGAGTCAGTTTTGAAAGTTTCTTTCGAAGATGTTTTTGTTGTTTTACGAGGAAGGTGGCGGGCTATCTGACGAGTGAGAATGAGAAAAGAGACCGAAAGAAAACGTAAAAATGACCTGATAGTATTTTATTAGGAAATTTAAACAGGAACTAAGAATAGAGATGATATAATTTGTTAAGAATATAGAAAACAAGGAACGTCTCGATTAAACTATTTTTGTAAGAGATAGTCTTATAAAGCGTAAATAAAAAAATAGAAACATCCTCAATGAAAAAATATTTATTATCAGTTGTTTTCGTCTGGGTGACGATTGCAACTCTTTCAGCCGCTACGATAAAAGGCCGTCTTATCGATAATGAAACGAAGCAGATTATTGATTTTGCTACCGTATCGTTATTTAATAAGTCTTCTAAGACACCTATGAAAACGGTGACAACCGATGAAAAGGGTGCATTTTCGATACCGAATGTCAAGAAAGGATCTTATACTCTCCGGATTAGTTTTGTCGGGTATAAAACTTTGGAATTTCCTGTATTTGTGACTTCGAAAACTCCGATTGTAGATTTGAAAACTTTACAATTGTCGACTGATGCTAAATCCTTAAAAGCAGTGGAAGTGATCGGACAGAAATCTCAGATGCGCTTTGAGGTAGATAAAAAGGTTTTTGACGTAGATCAGAATATCTCTGCTGCAGGAGGTTCTGCTTCTGAAGCGTTGCAGAATATACCTTCTGTCGATGTCGATAACGAAGGAAATATTTCTCTTCGGAATAATTCGAATGTAGAAGTTTGGATCAATGGCAAACCTTCGGGATTAACGGCCGACAACCGGGCTCAAATATTGGAACAGATGCCAGCCGGAAGTATAGAAAGTATAGAAGTTATTACTAATCCGTCTTCTAAATATAGTCCGGAAGGGTCTGCAGGGATTATAAATCTGGTCTTGAAAAAGGACCGAAAAGCCGGTTATTACGGGAGTGTATCGGTCGGTGCAAATACTTTTGGAGGAGTAAATGGATCGGGAAATATAAATTATAATTCTTCAAAGGTCGATGCATATGCCAATATCGGTATCCGGTATATGCAATTTAACAACAGCAGCGATACTTATCGAGAATCATGGCAAGGAAACGATACGACGATTCTTAACCAGAAAAATAAAGGAGATATGGATCGTATCGGGGTTTTTCTGCGAGGAGGAGCAACATATCATGTTACTCGAAAGGATGATATAGGGTTGTCCTTTATGGGCATGTTCGGTGGTGGAGACAGTCGTACAACCCTTACGTCGAGAGACGGTTTGGGTGCATTGACCCGGGAGCGGTGGTCGGATGAAGACGGAACTCATAACGATTGGGGAGTGACATTGGATTATACACATTTGTTCGGTAAGAATCATGATTTGAGATTATATGCTAATTATTTCCAGATGAATTGGAATGAGACAAACGATTTTACACAAAACAGTTTAGTAAAAGACGTGTGGCTAAAATCTGCCCAAAAACAGGATGAAAATAATTCGCACCAACGGTGGGAATTTCAGGCTGATTATAGTAACCAAATATCGGATCGTTTTAAGATTGAGGCCGGTTATAAGGGGAATATCAATTCCAGAGGAGACGATGTTTATACATTAGAAGGTCCGGATATGGAAAATCTAAAACCGCAGGAAGCCTTAAATAATGATTTTACCTATAAAGAAAATATACAAGCTCTTTATGGTACATTTTCGGGTAAAATCGATAATTTCAGTTTTCAGGCGGGGTTGAGAGGCGAATATATGCGCTATAAAACCGAGAGCCGGCCGTGGAATGCGCAGGCCCCGGACCGAACCCGGGAATATTGGCATTTGTATCCGAGTCTGTTTTTGTCTTATAGTTTACCGAAAGGAAATGAACTTCAGGTCAATTATACCAGCCGGGTCAACAGACCGAGGGGAAGACAAATAAACGCATTCAGAAATGTTACCGACTCTACCAGTATTTCTTATGGGAATCCTAATTTGAATCCGGAATTTGCTCATGCCATAGAATTGAATTATATAAAAAACTGGGATGCGCATACTTTATCGGCTTCACTTTATTATCGTAAAACGAATGATGTAATACAACAAGTGCGTTATTTTGAGGAACCGGTTATGTATTCTACTTATGAGAATGTGACCAAGATGCAGAATGCGGGATTGGAATTGGTGGCTAAGAACCGGTTATTTAAATATCTGAATTTAACTACTACGGTAAATATGTATTATCAACAGCTTAACGACTTTGATTATACTTATGTCGATAATTCGGGAGTTGCTTCTACTATGCATTATGATGGTGAGAATAATTTTACGTGGAATGCCCGTATTATGGCCAATTTGATACTTCCCAAGAATTTCTCGGCGCAGGTTACGGGAAATTATAACGCGAAACAGCTTATTGCACAAGGTGAGCGTCGTCCGAATTATTCTTTGGATGCCGGTATTCGCAAGAGCTTTTTTTCTCGAAAATTCTCTATTGCATTATCCGGTAGGGATTTATTGGATTCGCGGGGGCGGAAGAATATTTCGTGGGGAGATAATTTCTATCAAGAGAGCCATTCCCGTTGGGGCGGACGTAGCGTGAATCTGACATTGACATACATGTTCGGAAAGAATGGAAACAATAAACCTAAGCCGGGTAAACGTCCGGATAATAACGGCATGGATTATGAGGGTGAAATGATGGATTTTTAAGGAATAGTCTTTTGTTCGGTTTATTGGGATTTTTGTTTGAATAGCTTTCATCCATTTATTTTATTTTTGAGGTAAGTTTAAGATGGGGCAAATGCTCTGTATTCTTAAAAATATTATTTACTTTGTAGTTGGTTAACTGTGAAGTTAATCGTTCTGTATTTATTGTTGGTATTTAGAATTGTTTGAATATGTCGAAAAGAAAAAAAATAAAGGATGTCCCCCGGATAAAAAAAGAAAAAATGAGACAGTTGATTTGTGATTTTTTTAATGAGAATCCCGGTCATCCGTATAATTATAAACAAGTATCCCGAGCGGTTAATGCTAAAAATGATCCTCAGAAAATAATGATCTCCCAAATCCTTGCAGAATTGGCGGCAGAGCTCTATTTGACAGAGGTAGATCCGGGACGGTATAAGTATGACGTAAGCCAAAAAATTCGGGAAGGGGTTTTTGAGCGTAGAAGTAACGGAAAGAATCATGTTATTCCGAATGACGGCGGTGATCCTATATTGGTATCGGATGAAAAATCTTTGAGGGCGATGTCTGGAGATAAGGTGAATTACATTGTTTGTCGCAAACGCAGAAAGGGTGGCGATACGGAAGCTGAAATTGTAGAAATTACAGAACGTGTTCCTCAAACTTTTGTCGGGACGTTAGATGTGAAATCCCAATATGCATTTCTTTTGACAGAAAACCGTTCTTTAGGGAATGATATATTTATTCCGTTAGATAAATTGAAAGGCGGTAAGACCGGAGAAAAGGCCCTTGTCTCAATTACCGAATGGCCGGAAAGCGCTAAAAATCCTTATGGCGAGGTGATCGTCGTTTTGGGGAAAGCCGGGAATAATGATACCGAGATGCATGCGATATTGGCAGAATTCGGATTGCCTTATACATATCCGAAAAATGTTGAGAAAGCGGCAGATAAGATTAGCGATATCCTTACCGAAGAGGATTTAAAAGACCGGGAGGATTTCAGAGGCATAACGACTTTTACGATAGACCCGCGTGATGCTAAGGATTTTGACGATGCTCTTTCTATTCGTCAGTTAGATAATGGAAATTGGGAAGTCGGTGTGCATATCGCCGATGTGACGCACTACGTAACTCCGGGGAGTGTAATAGATAAAGAGGCTTATAAAAGGGCGACATCGGTTTATTTGGTAGACCGTACTATTCCGATGTTGCCGGAGCGTTTATGTAACCAGATATGTTCATTACGACCGGATGAGGACAAATTATGCTTCTCGGCAATTTTTGAATTAAATGAAAAATCGGAAGTTCAGCATTCGCATATTACTCGTACGGTTATTCGCTCAGATCGCCGTTTTACTTATGAAGAGGCTCAGGAAATCATCGAAAGCGGAAGAGGTGATTATAGTTCTGAGATTCTTAAATTAAATGATCTGGCGCAAAAACTAAGAGAAAGACGTTTTTCCGAAGGGTCAATCAATTTTGACCGTCATGAAGTAAAATTTGAGATAGATGAGAACGGACGACCATTGAGTGTATATTTTAAAGTTTCGAAAGAGGCCAATAAGCTTGTGGAAGAGTTTATGCTGCTGGCAAATCGTACGGTAGCCGAATCTGTCGGTAAAGTAGACGGAAACCGTACTGCGAAAGCTTTCGTTTATCGTGTTCATGATTTACCTGATCCGGAGAAGATGAATACAATGGCGACGTTTATTCGTAGGTTCGGTTATACGCTTCGTACCGAAGGAACAAAAGGACAGATTTCCCGTTCGATAAATTCATTATTGGATAATATTCAAAATAAGCCGGAGGAGAACCTAATAGAGACGGTGGCTATTCGAACAATGGCGAAGGCTACATATTCAACGAAAAATATCGGGCATTATGGCTTGGCTTTTGATTATTATACGCATTTTACATCTCCGATACGACGTTATCCCGATATGATGGTTCACCGTTTATTAGAGAAATATATGGCTGGCGGGAGAAGTGTGAATGCAAAGAATTTGGAGTCTGCTTGTAAACATTCTTCAGAAATGGAGTTGGTTGCAGCTAATGCCGAACGGGCGTCTATAAAGTATAAGCAGGCAGAATTCCTTAGCGAACGTTTAGGGCAAGAATATGATGGAGTTATTTCTGGAGTAACGGAATGGGGACTTTATGTCGAAATCAATGAAAATAAATGTGAAGGGCTTGTTCCTATACGTGATCTGGATGATGATTATTATGAATTCGATGAGAAGAATTATTGTGTTACCGGGCGTTCGTCTCACAGGGTTTATCGTTTAGGCGATCCTATCCGTATACAGATTGCCCGAGTAGATATGGAGAAAAAACAGGTTGATTTTGCTTTAATTAAAACGAAATAGGTTTTTTCGATATTCGTGGTTAAGTATTTTGTTATGGATAATCTCACTAATTATCATACTCATAGTTTGTATTGCGATGGATCGGCTTCGATCGAGGATTTTGTAAAAGAAGCTATCCGGCAAGGTTTTTCTTCTTATGGTGTATCTTCTCATTCACCGATTCCTTTTGATACTTGTTGGAATATGAATCGGAGCGATCTTCCTGCTTATCTGGATGAGGTACATTTCATAAAAAAGAAATATGAGGGTCGTATTGAGATTTATTGCGGTCTTGAGATTGACTATTTGGGGGCAGAATATAATCCGTCGTCTCCTTTTTTTCAAGAATTGCCGCTGGATTACCGAATAGGTTCTGTTCATTTTTTGAAGACCGAAGAAGGGTATGTCGATATCGATACGGCTCCAAAGCAGTTTAAAGAAACCGTATTTCGTTATTTCGACGGAAATATCCGCAAATTGGTAGAAAAATATTTTGATACTATGATGCAGATGATCGATACCGGAGGTTTCGATTTTGTAGGGCATGCTGATAAGGTATCTATGAATGCATCGTCTTTTTTACCCGGTATTACCCGGGAACATTGGTATAAAAGTCTTATACACGAGTATTTTGAATTTATCGCTCAAAAAGAGTGTATGATAGAAATAAATACGAAAGCTTGGCGTAGTAAACGACTGTTTTTCCCGAATCGGGAACATTTCGGGCTAATTCATAATTTACATATACCGGTGGTTGTCAATGCAGACACACATCATCCGTCCTTAGTTAATGACGGACGGTTTGATGCTTTAAAAGAGATGCTTTCTGAAGGTTTTACACATGTGCGTCAGCTCTCAGGAGGGCAATGGATCAATGTTGAGATCGGCTCTTTATAGAATATAAATTTCTGAAAATCACCGGATCGATTTGTGCTTCGGATATTTCGGATAATTCATTATTTCGCATTATCTTTGTATAATACGAAATTTAATTGGAGAAACAGCAGTTGTAATATGGAAGAGAATATAATATCCACCGCCGGACTGGAATATGGTTCGGATACAATACGGACACTTGATTGGAAGGAGCATATTCGTCGTCGTCCCGGTATGTATATCGGGAAGTTGGGGGATGGAACTCACGCCGACGATGGTATTTATGTGCTTCTTAAAGAGGTGCTTGATAACGCAATAGATGAATACATGATGGGGTACGGTAAGCAGATCGTCATCGATATAGACGAAGTTTCTGTGACTGTACGGGATCATGGCCGCGGGATACCTTTAGATAAAGTAAAGGATGTTTCTTCTAAAATGAATACCGGTGCTAAGTATGATTCTAAAGCTTTTAAAAAATCCGTAGGGTTAAACGGGGTAGGTATAAAGGCTGTAAATGCATTGTCCACAGAATTTTATATTTGTTCTTACCGGGACGGAAGATGTAAATCTTTGTTGTATAATCAGGGTAATGTCGTAACCGATTTTCCGGAAGAACCGACTTCTGAAGAGAATGGAACATTAGTGCGTTTTGTCCCTGATGAAACGATATTCAAGGGATATAAGTACAAAGATGATTTTATCGAGTCATTGTTGAAGAATTATGTTTATCTTAATTCCGGTCTGACAATTTTGTTTAACGGACGCCGCTTCCATTCAAAAAACGGTCTTGTCGATTTGTTGAATGAAAAAATGACGGCAGAACCTCTTTATCCGATCATTCACCTGAAAGGTGATGATATAGAAGTCGTGATTACGCATATCAATCAGTACGGGGAGGAATATTATTCTTTTGTTAACGGTCAGCATACGACACAAGGCGGAACGCATTTGACTGCTTTTCGTGAAGCGGCTTCCCGTACGATAAAAGAATTTTATAATAAGAATTTCGATTATTCCGATATTCGTAACGGGATCGTAGCGGCGGTAAGCATTAAAGTGGAAGAACCGGTTTTCGAATCTCAGACTAAGACGAAACTGGGCTCGCGGGATATAGGCCCTGAAGGTCCTTCGGTAAGTAAGTTTATCGGTGATTTCTTGAAAAAAGAACTTGATAATTATTTACATAAGAATGCAGAAACGGCAGATGCTTTGCTAAAGAAGATATTGGAGTCGGAAAAAGAAAGAAAAGCAATAGCCGGAGTCACAAAGCTGGCAAGAGAACGTGCCAAAAAATCGAATCTTCACAACAAGAAACTTCGGGATTGTCGGGTACATTATAATGATACGAAAGGAGACAATGTCGATCAGTCGAGCATCTTTATTACAGAGGGAGATTCGGCTACGGGATCTATAACTAAAAGCCGGAATGTCGAGACTCAGGCTGTATTCAGTTTACGTGGGAAGCCGTTGAATTCGTACGGTTTGACGCGTAAAGTCGTATATGAAAATGAAGAATTCAATTTATTGCAGGCGGCATTGAATGTAGAGGACGGCATGGACGGTCTTCGGTATAATAAAATTATAATAGCAACAGATGCCGATGTCGACGGCATGCATATACGGTTATTGCTGATAACATTCTTTTTGCAGTTTTTCCCGGATTTGATTAAAAAAGGTCATGTTTATATTTTACAAACGCCTCTTTTTCGGGTGAGAAATAAGAAAGAGACTTATTATTGTTATACGGAAGAGGAACGAATCAACGCAATATCGAAACTTGGAAGCAGTGCCGAAATAACCCGATTTAAAGGATTAGGAGAAATTTCTCCGGATGAGTTCCGTCATTTTATAGGACCGGATATGCGTCTTGATCAGGTTTCTTTGAAAAAAGAAGACCTCGTGAAAGATTTACTGGAGTTTTATATGGGGAAAAATACGATGGAACGCCAGAACTTTATAATTCAAAATCTTGTTACAGATGAAGACCTCTCTTAATAAGCGGATCGCTATATTTCCGGGAACTTTTGACCCGTTTACAATCGGACACATGTCGTTGGTCGAACGGGCATTGAACATGCTTGATGAAATAGTGATTGCCATAGGTGTCAATGAAGCTAAAAGTCAATACTTCAGTGTTGATGAACGTGTTCGTATGCTTGAAGATTTGTTTCGGTCAAATCCCAGAGTGAAAGTCCTTTCCTATAATTGCTTGACTGTGGATCTTGCTCGTCAGTGTCATGCTGGTTTTATTTTGAGGGGAATTCGCTCGGTGAATGACTTTGAGTATGAAAAAACGATTGCAGATGTAAATCGGAAAATATCGGGAGTGGAAACTTTGGTTTTATTTACAGAACCAGAACATACTCATATCAGTTCTACAATTGTTCGGGAATTATTAAGATACGGGCGTTCGGTAGATGAGTTCTTGCCGGATGGGCTCGTTCTTAGCAGATAAAATAAAAATAAATATAAGAAATTTTTAAGGATGAAAAGATTTATATATGCCATTGCGTTATTTCTGATTTTTTCGGTTTGCGCAAAGGCTCAAAGGCAAACGGATGCTTCTAAAAAGCTTAGTTTAGCTGCCTATGTGATTTCTACTCTATACGTAGATGATGTTAATGAGGATAAATTGACAGAAGATGCCATACGAGCTATGCTGGAACAACTTGATCCGCATTCTACTTATCTCGATCCGCAGGAAGTAAAGGATATGAGTGCATCTTTAGATGGTAATTTCGATGGTGTCGGCATCCAGTTTACCATGACAAACGATACGTTATATGTCATACAGACTGTGGCGGGAGGACCTTCTGAAAAAGTCGGTATTTTGGCAGGAGACAGGATTGTCGAGATTAATGACACCGTTGTTGCAGGTGTAAAAATGAGCACTAAGGATATTATGACTCGTTTACGAGGTAAGCGGGGAACGAAAGTTGATGTTACAGTACTTCGTAAAGATGTGCCAGATCCTATTCCGTTCAGGATAACAAGGGATAAAATTCCCGTTTATAGTATCGATGCTTCTTATATGGTCGATAAGCATACGGGATATATTCGTTTAAGCCGTTTTTCGGCTACCAGTGTACAGGAGTTTGTAGAGGCGATGTTAAAATTGCGTCGTGCGGGCATGAAGAATCTGATTCTCGATTTGCAGGGGAACGGAGGGGGATATTTGAATACGGCTGTAAAAATTGCAGATCTATTGTTGGCAGATGATAATGCCTTGATTGTTTATACAGAGGGGAGGCGTTCTCCTCGTACGGAGGAGAAAACATCTTCTAAGCATTTATTTCCTGACGGGAAATTAGTCGTGCTTGTAGATGAAGGTTCTGCTTCTGCTTCTGAGATTGTTTCAGGAGCGATCCAAGATTGGGACAGAGGTGTAATCGTAGGTCGCAGGACATTCGGAAAAGGGCTTGTGCAACGTCCCGTACCATTACCGGACGGTTCTATGATACGTCTTACGACAGCCCGTTATTATACTCCGTCGGGACGAAGTATTCAGAAACCTTATACAAAAGGCGAGGCAAAAGCATATAATGAAGATCTGATTAACCGTTATAATCATGGCGAATTATCAAATGCGGACAGCATTCATTTCCCGGATTCCTTAAAATTTTATACATTGAAAAATAAGAGAGTCGTGTATGGGGGTGGAGGAATTATGCCGGATTATTTTATCCCTATCGATACTGCCCGTTATACGGATTATCACAGGGATATTGCGGCTAAAGGTCTAATAAACCAAGAAGTTACTTCTTATATCGATCGTAATAGAAAAGAGCTGAATGCGAATTATAAGAATGTGGATAAGTTTATTGCGACATTCGAAGTAGATGAAAAGATGTTGCAGGATCTTAAGTCGCTTGCTGAGAAAGAAAAGATAAAATATAATGAAGAGGACTTCCAGAAATCTCTACCTTTGATTAAAGCGCAGTTAAAAGCTCTTATCGCTCGTGATCTGTTCGATATGTCTGCTTATTTTAAAATTATGAACCAGTATAATGATTCATATCAAAAAGCCCTTGAACTTATTGGGATGCAAGAGGCGTATGAACAACTTCTGAAAGGGAAATAGCCGGAATAGAAAAGAAATAGGTCGATAATCGTTTTTGTTATCAATTAACCGGTTATTGCGATTTGTTCCGATATGATTTTATGTATAGATGTTGTTACGGGATTGGTGATAGAGGTAGTGTGACGTGTTTTTTATTCATTGATTTCGGTCCATTTTAAAATGGCTTTTACTGGATAATGGTCAGAATATTTCACTTTATCGATATGTGTAGAAAGGGGTTGTAGTCCTTTTCCGTAAAGAATATGATCTATTCTGAACCAGAAGCCGTTGGCATGATAGGTAATTCCCGGCCCTAATCCGGTAGAAACGTACGAATCTTTTAGTTTCCCTCTGATTTTTCGATACGCATAAGATTGCGGGGTATCATTGAAGTCGCCGCATACAATGATGTTTGAGTCGGTTTTATGGATGATTCGTGCTATACTGTCGGCTTGTAGTGCCCGTTTGCGAAAAGCTGCCCCCATTTTTGTCATCAAGCGATCTTTAAATTCCGGAAACAGTTCTGTATCATCTATATGTTTCATCATATATGTGTAAAGTTCCCGGTCATTCGAAGTGAATTTGTTAGACTCCAGGTGATTATTTATCAAAGTCAAGATGCGTCCGTTAATTTTTATTTTATAAATGCATGATCCGTTGTAAGAACTGTCATATTTTATGTCTGTTATTTCTTGGAAAGGATATTTCGAGTAACAGGCAATTCCGGATTGTGAATAAGGCGTCTTATTTCCGGGTGTAAAATGTTTATATGGGTATTCCGAGAGGGCAGAATTAATTTGGTCTAAAGAAATCTGATTTTTGGAATTACCGAATGAGAATTCTTGCATGCAAATAATGTCGGCTTTTGTGTTCTGTATATAAGAGATAATCGAATTGGGAGAATCATCTGTATGTGGCGTATAGTTGTCGAAGTTATGTACGTTGTATGTCAATAATGTCAGTTTTTCCCCCTCTGTAACAGCTTCGTCCGATTCGATATGTATAGGGGTATAATTCCATAGACCGTTCCAGCAGGCGATTAAAGCGATGATGGAGATTAAGGCGGAATGATGTCTTTGGATAGTCCAGAATAAAATAAATATAATGTTTGCTGCCAATAATACGGGAAACGCCAATCCTAAATAAGAGGCGAAAATCATTTTATCCGGAGGAATAATATATGCATAGGCCGAAGCGACTAATGCTATGGCAAACAAAAAATTGATAAAAGATCCTACAGTCAAATAAGTAGCACGTAACCAGCCCATTCTGAACGTTTTATTTTTTGCTTGCATCGAATAGTTTTTTCTTTTCTTCGGTTGTCAGAGCACTGTATCCCGAACGTTTTATTTTATCGAGGATAGCATCGATATCCTCTGTCTCTTTTTGCTTACGAGTACGGTATTCCATATCGCTTTCGGGACGTCTGTATTTTATTTTAATTTTCGGACGGGGCTTAAACAGGACAACGATTTTGTCGATTAATGTATTAATGAATCTTGTTATGTCTTTTCCTTGTTTCCATCGATATGCGAAAATAAATCCGAGCATAGCTCCTCCGAGGTGAGCGATGTGTCCTCCTGCATTTTGGGATGTAATGCTGATCGCATCTAATAATACGGTAATTAATGCGATGTATTTCAATGAAACTGCTCCGAAAAAAAGCAATGATATTTTGAAGTCGGGAGCATAAACGGCTGTTGCAATGACAATGGCCAGAACTGCAGCCGAAGAACCCAATAAGACTCCATAAGTAGAAGAGAACCATGGAATCAGATTATATGCCAGCAGATATAGCCCTGCTCCGGAGAGTCCTCCCAATATGTAAAGTCCTCCCATTTGTTTTTCACTGAAGAAGTGCAGAAATAGCTGTCCGAACCAATATAGCCAAAGCATATTGAACAGGATGTGCAGCAAGTCGTATTGCAGAAACATGTAAGACACGAGCGTCCACGGACGCCATGCCAATATTGATAGGTTTGACGGAAGCTGTAAATAAGATAGCAGCGGGTTGATATCTGTACCGGACAAGGTTAAAACAACCCCGGTAAGGCGTACGATCAGAAATACTGCTATATTTATGAATATTAATTTTATAAGAAGTGATCCGGTATGATACTTTATTGCCAGATCTTTAAAAATATTGCCCATTTCCAATACCTTTTTTACGCCAATATTTTATAACGATATATCCGAATAACATTCCTCCAAGGTGGGCGAAGTGGGCAATATTGTCTCCGCTGAAATTGCTGATACCGAAGAATAGTTCCACTGCACCGTAAAAGATGACAAAATATTTTGCCTTTATCGGAATAGGAATGAACATGATATATAGAGGGAGATTGGGAAATAACATTCCGAATGCCAGAAGAATTCCGAATACCGCACCCGAAGCTCCGATAGTGATTATTCCGTTTAGTATCATTCGGGTTTGTTCCCAGCCATAAGCAGAAACGGCCTGTGCAATTTCATTGTGCAGGCTGATGTACCATGTAAGTTCCTGTACGAGACCCGCTCCGAATCCTGTAATCATGTAGTAGGTGAGGAAACGTTTGCTCCCCCATACCATTTCAAGAGTACGTCCGAACATGAATACCGAGAACATGTTGAAAAATACATGTCCTATCGATCCCGGATCGTGCATAAACATGTAAGTAACTAATTGCACGGCATTAAAATCTTTTGCTGTGAGATAATGTAGCCCTAAATATTCGACCAAGTTAATCCCGAATTTAGGCAAAACGATTGTTGCCAACCAAACCAAAAAGTTTATGATAATAAGGTTCTTAGTTACCGGAGGAAGTGCGCTGAAAAAATTTTGTCGTCCTTGAAACATAGAATTTTTTTATAATCGATTTTACTTGTAAGCTGCAAAAATAGAGATTATTTCCTGTTTTTTGTGTCCTAAAAGCTCCTGATTATATTTTTAATCGGATTATTTTACTTTTTTTATTTCTATTCTTTGTTATTTTGTTTTTAAATAATATATTTGCGTGACTATCAAACGGCTTTTGTCGTATAGTAAACCTATTAAAATACAGCTTTATGAACAAATCAGAATTAATTAACGCTATTGCTGAAGAAGCAGGCTTGGCTAAGACCGATGCGAAGAAAGCATTGGAAGCATTTATTTCTACAGTATCTAACGAATTGGCTAAAGGCGAAAAGATCGCTCTTATTGGATTCGGAACGTTCTCAATCAATGAAAAAGGTGAAAGAACAGGTATCAATCCTGCTACAAAACAGCAAATTACTATTCCTGCCAAGAAAGTGGTTAAGTTTAAAGCCGGTGCTGAATTGGCAGATAAAGTAAAATAATATTTTACTTCGAACTTAAAAAAAGAAGGGACTATCCGAAAATAAGGATTGTCCCTTTTTTGTGTTTTATCGTATGCCTGTTCATCGCAATAAAAGCATAGAATACGGTTTAAATTTTGTCTGATTCCTTGTTCAAAGGATATTGCTTCGAATGTTTTTGTGTGGTAAAATCATTAAGCATCCTATTTAAAGTATTATCTTTGTACCCGTTAAAGAATTCGATAGAAAAAAACGGATATAAATATGAAGATTGAGAATAAGATTGCCGAAGCTGTCATTTCTGCGCTGAAGGCTTTGTACGGGATCGAGCCGGAAATGTCGGCGATACAATTACAAAAAACGAAGAAAGAATTTGAAGGGCATTTGACTCTTGTCGTTTTTCCGTTTTTAAAGGCTTCTCATAAAAATCCTGAAGCGACTGCTACGGAAATCGGTGAATATCTGATTAAAAACGAACCGGCTGTCGCATCATTTAATGTGATTAAAGGGTTCTTGAACTTGGTGATTGATTCTACATGCTGGATAGAACAATTGAATGAAATAGCTTCTGATGCCCGGTATGGAATAAAAGAGCCGGAGCGGGACGCTCAATTGGTAATGATAGAATATTCTTCTCCTAATACGAATAAACCGTTACATTTGGGGCATGTACGTAATAATTTATTGGGTTACAGCATTTCTGAAATCTTGAAGGCAAACGGAAATAAAGTCGTGAAGACCAATATCGTAAATGATCGGGGGATTCATATTTGTAAATCGATGCTTGCCTGGGAAAAGTGGGGAAACGGTGTCACTCCCGAATCTTCCGGTAAAAAAGGAGATCATTTGATCGGAGATTTTTATGTGCTTTTTGATAAGCATTATAAGCAGGAAGTTGCCGAATTACAGGAAAAAGGAATGACGAAAGAAGAGGCTGAGGCTTCTTCCCCGCTTATGGCAGAAGCTCGGGAAATGCTTCGTAAGTGGGAAGCCGGAGATGAGCAGGTGCGTTCGGTATGGCGTATGATGAATGATTGGGTATATGCCGGATTTGATGAGACTTATCGGAAGATGGGCGTGGATTTTGATAAAATCTATTATGAATCGCAAACTTATCTGGAGGGAAAGGAAAAAGTTCTTGAAGGTTTGGAGAAAGGAATTATGTATCGGAAAGAGGATGGTTCGGTATGGGCTGATCTGACGGCTGAAGGACTTGATCATAAATTGCTTTTACGTGCCGACGGAACTTCTGTTTATATGACTCAGGATATAGGTACGGCCAAGCTCCGTTTTCAGGATTATCCCATCGATAAAATGGTATATGTTGTGGGGAATGAGCAGAATTATCATTTTCAGGTACTTTCTATTCTATTGGATAAGCTCGGTTTTAGTTGGGGTAAAGATCTTGTCCATTTTTCTTATGGAATGGTCGAATTGCCTGAAGGTAAGATGAAGTCGCGTGAAGGTACGGTCGTCGATGCCGATGATCTGATTGAAGAGATGGTGAATACAGCACGTGAGACTTCTTCAGAATTGGGTAAATTGGATGACTGTACGCCGGAGGAAGCAGATGCTATTTCGAATATGGTGGGTCTTGGAGCTCTTAAATATTTTATTTTGAAAGTCGATCCCCGTAAAAATATGACGTTTAATCCGAAAGAGTCTATCGACTTTAACGGAAATACAGGGCCGTTTATTCAATATACACATGCTCGTATATGTTCGGTACTGCGTAAGGCTGCCGAGTCGGGTATCGTTTTGCCGGAGACTGCAAATGAGAAAGTCGTCCTTTCTGATAAAGAAATATCCTTAATTCAGAATTTATCGGAATTTCCGGCTGTCGTTTCAGAGGCTGGCAGTCAGTTCAGTCCGGCTATTATAGCTAATTATATTTATGATCTCGTGAAAGAGTATAACCAATTCTATCATGATTTCTCAATCTTACGAGAGGAGAATACCGAGATTCGAAATTTCCGGCTTATTCTTTCCAGAAATGTAGCTAAAGTTATAAAAACCGGCATGAGTTTGTTAGGAATAGATGTTCCTGATCGTATGTAGAGAAATGAAGAAATAGAAGTGCCCCCTAAAAGTTTGACAAAAAGCTTTTAGGGGGCATTTCATATTGGTACGAACCGGTTCGGTTTATTTTTGAGGGTCTTGCTCACCTGTATTCGAGACTGTCATTCTATATTCCTTTGGGGTTGCATGATATAGTTTTGCAAATTCCCGATAAAAATGAGCTTTATTTTTGAATCCGCAATCGGCCATGATTTCTTGTACGGTTTTGGATGTAGTTCTCAGCCGTTTCTCAGCTTCCTGCAAGCGAAAGCTACGTATAAAGTCAGCAGGAGTCTTATCTGTCAGTTTTTTTATCTTGCGGTATAGTTGCACTCTGCTTATTGCCAGATCTTGAGATAAAGAGTCTTGATTATAGGTCTCATTATCTAAATTTTGTGATAGATATTCGAAGGCCTTGTTCATGAATTCTTTATCTTGTTTGTCTATTAATTTCCCGTTGAATTGTTCGGCGTATGCAAGAGGAGATTCCATATAGTGTTTTACTATTTCTTTATTTCCGAGCATACGTTCTACTGCAGCTTGCAGATGAGCAGGATGAAAAGGCTTTCCTAAATACATGTCTGCTCCGTATTCAAGTCCCTGAATCTGACTTTCGACCGACATTTTGGATGATAATAGTATGACCGGGATGTGTTTGGTCGTAATGTCGTTTTTTATTTTTTGTAAAAATGTGAGTCCGTCCATAACCGGCATTAAAACGTCGCAAATAATGAGATCGGGCAGAAACTTGTTTATCTTGTCTAAAGCATCTTGTCCGTTTTCGGCTTCTATTACGGAATATGAATTTAGAGTTTCGATAATAAATTGCCTTATTTCTTCTTGGTCATCGATAACGAGGATGTTTTTTGTTTTCTTTTCAGATACATCGGAAGAAATCGAATATTGTTGTTGATGACTTTTTTCCTGAGTTTTTTTATCAACTTTATTGTCGGGCGAAATTGTTACGGTGAAAGTCGTGTATTCATTTATTTTGCTATCTACGACGATATTTCCGTTCAGAAGCTTGACCAAATCTTGACACATGGCTAAGCCTATGCCATTACGGGTGTATATTCCCTTAGATAATTGATTCTCGAAATTATCGAGAACTTTGAACCTATTAAATATCAGAGGAATATGCTGGGCGTCTATTCCTGTACCGCTGTTGGTGCAAGAAAAACAGAGCTCATTCTTGGCGTTAACGAACAGTTTGATTTCTATTTTTCCGTTTTTTGGAGTATATTTAAATGCATTGGACATAAGATTGAAAATAACTTTCTCTAAAGCATCTCTGTCAACGATCCATGCCGGAATATCGGGACGAATGTCTAATTGGATGTTTATCCTTTTCTGGTCGGCGATATCAAGGAAATTGTCCAAAGTATATTTAATCAGTTCAGGAATATCTATCGGTTCGAAATGCAGAGTTAAATGTCCGGTTTCTGCTTTACGGAATTCCATTAGTTGTTGTATCTGATTTCGCATTCGTTCTGCATTCTTTTTGATTACGCTTAGGTAGTTCCGGTTCTTTTCACTTAGATCGGGAGTACTCATCATTTTTTCGCAAGGACCGTAAATTAGGGTTATAGAGTTCGAAAATTCATGAGCGATATTGGTGAAGAAACGAAGTTTTGCCTGATGAATTTCTTCTTTTTTTTGTGTTTCCAGTTTCTCCAATTCAAGATTGTGTTGCATTTTCAATCGATATTTCTGAAATCGGAAAATGAAATATGCCAATAATAGGATAAGAATCAGATAAACTGTATATGCATATCCGGATTTGTACCATGGCGGTGTAATTTTGAACGGAAATGAGAAGCTGTCTCTGTTCCACTGATTATCGCTATTTGTATAAGCAACGTTCAATTTGTAGTTTCCGGGAGATAGATTTGACAGGATGATGTTCCGGTTATTGCCAATATAGATCCAATTTGCCGGTTTCTCTCCATCTCGGGTTACTTTATAAGCCATCTCGCATTTGCTGTTCGTTATATAGTCTAAGATAGAAAAATGAAAACTCAGTGAATTTTGTTTATAACTGATAGGATGATCATTCTTTAAATTAAGTGGTTGATCGATATTGTCTATTTTAAATGAATTTAAATATAGTGGCGGATTATAATTGCTCATTCCGATTTGGTCGGGGTGAAATACACTGAACCCGTTTACTCCTCCGAAATAGAGTTCTTGTCCTTCCGAAAATGAAAGGTATGCTCCGTCGGAGAATTCGTTATCCTGTAACCCTTCGTTATAAAAATAGTGTACGAATTGTTCTTGTTCGGGATTCATTCTGGAAATGCCTTTGTTCGTACTGATCCATATATGATGGGTGCGGTCTTCTAAAATTCCGTGTATGTTACTATTTGCCAGTCCTTCTTTTTCTGTATATCGTTTGATCCGAACTTTTCCGTTTTCTTCCGTTAACAGGTTTAAACCGGCAGTCGTTCCCGCCCAAATTCTTTTTTTATTGTCTATATATAAGCATATTACGTCATTGCTGCTTATTGTGTTTATATCTGATTTATCGTTTTTATACGCAGTAAAATATTCCCTTTTTATGTTCATGCGATTTATCCCGCCTCCCCGCGTTGCAATCCAGAGGATAGAATCTCCCTCTATTGCGAGTGAGTATATGACGTTATTATTGATGCTGTTGTTGCTTTGAGAGTTATATTTATAGTGTTTGTAATTTTTTATCTCGTATTCTCCTTTTGGGGTGCGGAAAATCGTCATTTTGAACAGTCCGTTACCGCTTGTCCCTACCCATAAAGTTGAATCATCGGCTTGCAGTAATGCGTAAACGGAGCAAATTTGCCGTATATTGAATATTCTGTTCGACTTCAGACTTTTTATTTTTTTCTCTTGAAAAGAATAGTAATTTAAACCTTTATTGTCCGTTCCTATCCAGAAATCTTGATTCGGACCTTGCGCTAAGGAGAATACCGAGTTGTTTATGAGACCGTCGTCTGTTGTAAATTTACGGGCTTGTTGTAAAGTAGCCCCTAAATACGTAATGGAGATGACACCTCCGCCTTTCGTTCCTATCCAAAGTTTGTTTTCTGCGTCTTTGTATATTGCCCTGACTGCGTAATTTCCGAGTTCGGGAATATTATTGCTTGTAAAAGTGTTGAAATAGTTTTGTGGGGGAAGAATACGGTAAATGCCTTGTGAATCAGTACCTACCCATAATATATCTTGTGTACCGGAATAGACTGATAAAACCGGAATACCACTTAATAGGATCGATTCTGTCTTGGTGTGTTTGTTATATTGAATTAATCCGGTATTTGTTGCAAACAGTATATTGCCCTCGTTTTCGAGGACTTCGTTCAATTCTCCATAAGGTTTTGATCCCCAATCAGAGAATTTTTCGGTTTGTATCGAGTAGTATCCTAATGTGTAATTTTCGTATTGAAACCATATTTTTTCTTTTTTGTCGTAGCAAAGATGCAAAAAGTCTGCAGGAGGAGTTATTTTTTGTTTCTCGGTAATTTTATCGGATTTGATTTTCAGACGGAAGATTTCACTTTTGTCATTTACAATCCATAGATTGTCTGAAGAATCGAAAAAAAGTTGTATTATATTGTTTTTGTCGATCTCGGGGATTGGGAACGGTTCGAAGTCTTCTGATTTCGTGTTGAATTTATATATACCGGACTTGTAAGAAGCGGCTAATATCAATCCTTCTGAATTGCGAGTTGCGAGAAAAGAGTGTTCTCTAAATGTCTCTTTATCTTTATATCCCAAATAATAAGGTTGGAATTTTTTTGTGGCGATGTTAAATCTGTTTATTCCGTAATCTGTCGTTATCCAAAGAATGTTTTTATTTTCTTCAAAAATTTGGCGTATTACAGGGTTTGTTATACTTGAAGAATCTTGACGGTTAGAACGATAATTTTCGAATTCAGCGCCGTTATATACATTTAGTCCATCCCATGTTCCTACCCAGATGAGTCCGTTTGAATCTTGAAAGATCGTTGTTATGGAACTGTTGGACAGGCCGTCGTTATTGCTTAGGCGAAGTATTCGAGATTCGTTTGCATATAGAATTTGTGTAAAGAAAACGATATATGCGATATTGAGTATTTTACGAAGCATGGGAATGTGATGTTATTTTGACGTTGTTGAATAAGAACATTTATATTGATTCATGTATAATATGCTTATGTAAAAGAACTTATAAGATTATATCTTAATAACGAAATGAAAGTAATAATATTTTCGGAGAATAGACGTGATAAAAAATCTTTTTTGTGTTTTCATGGCTTTATTTTAGATTTTATATATCCAGTATTTTGTGTTTTCTGAGACTGATTGTATCGATGAATTGCCGTATCGGTTTACCTGTTTTATTTGAAATGCAATTTCAGCTTTTTAGTGGAGACGAGAGTATCTTATTGTTTCAAAAAAGTATACAAACGTGACATATTTAAGAAAAAATCTATGTAGATACCTTTTTGAAATAATAAGATACCGGTAACGAGATACACCCATTTACATTTGCTTGTGAGTTCAGGTCGTTTGATAAGCCTGAAAAACACGAACGATGAAAATTTCATCACACTAAATATAATAAATTATGGATATAGCAAAGAGAAATCCTCAGAATCCGATTATGCGACCTAGCGATCTGAAGCCGGGAATTGAAGGTATGGAAATAGTATGTTTGTTGAATCCCGGGGTTTTCCGATATAATAATAAGATATGGTTGTTGCTTCGTGTTGCAGAGCGTCCTAAGCAAATCGAGAATAAAATCAGTTTCCCGATTTATAATAAAGACGGGAAAATAGAGATTCTCTCATTCGATAAGAATGATCCGTCTCTTGATGCTTCTGACCCGAGAGTAATCGGTTATCAGGGAAAGAATTATCTGACGACTCTCTCTTATCTTCGGTTTGTATGTAGTGAAGACGGAGTTCATTTTCATGAAGATCCTTCGTTCCCGCCTCTTTTCGGACGTGGCGACCTGGAAGCATTCGGAATCGAAGACTGTCGTGTTGCTACCATGGAAGATGGCTTCTTCTTGACTTTTACCGAAGTTTCTTCTGTTGCTGTCGGAGTCGGGTTGATCGAAACAAAAGATTTTAATAATTACATTCATCATGGTATGATTTTCCCTCCGCATAATAAAGATTGTGCTTTGTTCGAGGAAAAAATTAATGGAAAGTATTATGCTTTTCATCGTCCGAGTAGTCCGGAATTAGGAGGGAATTATATTTGGCTGGCCGAATCTCCGGACAGAAAACATTGGGGAAACCATAAATGTGTCGCTACCACACGTGAAGGGAAATGGGATTCTGCACGTGTAGGAGCCGGTGCTCCTCCTATCCGTACAGAAAGAGGTTGGCTCGAGATCTATCACGGTGCAACACATGACCATCGCTATTGTCTGGGAGCATTGCTTCTCGATCTGAATGATCCTTCAAAAGTCATTTCCCGTAGTGAAGAACCTATTATGGAACCTATTGCAGATTATGAACAAACCGGTTTTTTCGGGAATGTCGTTTTTACGAACGGACATTATGTTGATGGTGATACGGTTCATCTTTACTATGGAGCGAGTGATGAGGTAATTTGTGCTGCGACTTTGTCTGTAAAAGAAATATTGAATACTTTGAAATAAGAAGGATATTATGTTCGGAAAACTGACAAAAGAATACGAGGTATTCAAATCCGTACCTCATAATATGCAGGTCCTTCTCGGCACGAACATGCTTTATGCTCTTGTTCTGCCGATTGTAGAAATCTTTGTGGGCGCCTATATTATGAGGAATACTAATAGTCCGGCATACGTAGCTCTTTATCAATTGGCTATGTATGTGGGTATCGTATGTACATCGGTCGTAAACGGATTTTTGCTTAAGCATTTTAAGGTGAATATTTTGTATTGTATAGGCATACTGCTTAGCGGTATATCTATGGTGGGGATGATGGCGATTCATAGTTTGGGAATAACAGAATTGTCTGTAGCAGGATTTGTTATGGGGGCAGCTTCGGGATTTTTTTGGACAAATCGTTATCTGTTAGCTCTTAACTCGACTAAGGATGATAATCGGAATTATTTTTTCGGACTTGAGTCTTTTGCTTTTACAATCGCATCTATTATTGTCCCGTTAGGGGTAGGGGCACTTATAGCCGGTCTTTCAGGCCGTCATTTATTGGGAATCGACATCGATATAAATCTTTCTTATCGGATTGTGACCTTTTTGGCTATGGGTATTACAGTGATTGCTTGTTTTGTCTTATCTCGAGGGAACTTTGAAAATCCGACCCAGAAAACGTTCCTCTATTTCCGTTTTCATCCGCTATGGTACAAACTACTCTCTTGGGCAGCTTTGAAAGGCCTTGTTCAGGGATTTTTGGTAACAGCACCGGCCATTTTAGTGTTAAAACTTGTTGGAGAGGAAGGCTCTTTAGGTTTGATTCAGAGTATTAGCGGCGGTATTACTGCTATACTTGTTTATGTATTGGGCAGGGTTACAAAACCTAAGCACCGGAATATCGTATTCGGTACGGGATTGTTTATCTTTTTGATCGGTACGCTTTTTAACGGTATTCTTTTTTCTTCGACCGGTGTTATTATCTTTGTCCTTTGTAAGGTCGTTTTTCAACCGTTGCATGATTTAGCCTATTTCCCGATTATGATGAGAGTGATTGATGTTGTTTCAAAAAAAGAGCAACGCAATGAATATGCCTATATATTGAGCCATGAGTTCGGCTTGTTTGTCGGGAGGGCTTCAGGACTGATAATCTTTTTGTTTCTTGCTTTCGGAGTATCAGAAGATTTTGCGCTTAAGTATGCGCTTATTATCGTCGCATTGTTGCAATTATTGGCACTACCCTTAGGAAATCATATTATCAAACAATCAAATTTGCTGGAAAATGAAAATAAATAAATTTTTTCCTGCCTTATTCTTTGGAATTTTATTTGTATTTCCGGCATGTCGGGAAACAAATTTCGGAGATCCGGTAAAACAGGTTTCGATTAGTCGTATCGATCAGATGCCTAATCTCCCAGAGCCATATAAGATTCTGGACTGGAGAAAAAAAGCTCTTGATTTTGATGCTTATGTATTTAATTTCGATACACGCATTTGTGGAAATCCGGTTATTTGGCTTGACAGCGCTCAACGGAATATTCCTCAGACGACATTCGGACTTTATACGGCAGTGAATGATTCACGTCAAGGGCCGAAAAATAATAACGGAGAGTTTCATGAAAGTTTAAACTCTTTGGCTGCGTTGCTCGGTGGAGGATTGGTCGGAATAGACAAAACTTCTCAGAATGGGTATAATTATGTTAAAATGGTACAGAACTATTTTAATTCGGATAACGGATGGAATATCGTAATGAACAATACTTGCCCGGAAGTTGCGTTATTAGGAGGCGGATATGGTCGAGATTGGTGGTACGATGTCTTTCCGAATGTTCTTTATTATGCCGTGTGCGATGTCTTTCCGGGAGTCTCCGGAGCTGATTCGATCCAACATGTTATTGCGGAGCAGTTTTGTAAGGCCGATTCTGTGCTAAATGGGAATTATGATTATTCTTATTTTGATTATTCCCAAATGAAAGGGATGGTTAATAATATCCCGCTTCAGCAGGATGCCGCAGGAGGTCATGCTTATGTGCTGTATGCCGCCTATAAAAAGTTCGGAGATCCGCGCTATTTGCAGCATGCCAAGTCTGCATTAGAAGCATTACTTTCCCAGAAGGAGAGTCGGTTTTATGAAATTCTTTTACCTATGTCGGCTATTGTTGCTTCTCGGTTGAATGCAGAAGAGGGAACGCAATATGATGTAAAGAAGATACTGGACTGGACATTTGACGGATGTCAGAATCCTAATGGAAGATATGGTTGGGGTGTGATGGCCGGTCGCTGGGGAGATTATGATGTTTCGGGACTTCAAGGCAGTATTTTGGATGGAGGAGGATATGCCTTTTTTATGAATAGTGTAAAATTGACGTGGCCGTTAGTACCGATGGTCAAGTATGAACCTCAGTTTGCTACGGCTATCGGAAAATGGATGTTGAACAATGTAAATGCCTGCCGACTTTTTTATCCGGGAGAAATCGATGATGAACATCAGTGGTTACCGGAGATGAAGGGTCTTACTGATAATAATATTGCTTATGAAGGATTGAGGAAAACAGATTGTTACGGTAAAGAATCTTTGAAAGGTATCGAACCTGTCGCTTTAGGAGACGGGCCTAATTGGACTTCCGCTAATCCGGCGGAAAGCATGTTCAGCTTGTATAGTACCTCTCCGGTCGGTATTTTGGGAGCAATGGTTTCTGAAACTTCGGAATCCGGAATTTTACGCATAAATTGTAATACTACCGATTTTTATTCAGAACGTCCTTATCCTGTGTATCTCTATTACAATCCGCATGCTGAGAATAAAGTTATCGGTTATTATAGTGAGGAAAAAGTCGACCTGTTTGATATAGTTACCAAAAAGTACATAGCTCGTGGGAAGAGTGGATCTTTTGAGATCGAGTTACCGGCATTGAATGCCAGTGTAATTGTAGAGTTACCTTCGGGGATGAAATTACGGTCGGTTGACGGTCGCATTGTTACCAAAGATAATCATGTCATTAGTTATAAATAATATACGTTAACATAAATCATAAAGCACAAGATGAAAAGAATTTTCTTATTGATGAGTTTATTTGCCTTTGTTTGTCTGGCAAATGCTCAGACCCAAAGCACGATTACCGGTAAGGTAAAGGATGCGGCTACGGGAGAATTTTTGATGGGTGTGAATGTTCGTGTGGACGGTACGACAACAGGAACGTCTACTGGCCTTGACGGAGATTATTCGATTAAGGTATCGGACAATGCAACTTTGATATTTTCATATATGGGGTATGAAACTCAGAAAATAAAACTTAACGGGCAGAAAGTTTTAAATGTAGCTTTGGGTGAAAAAACCGAATTGATGGATGAAGTTGTCGTAGTCGGTTACACTTCTATGAAAAGACGGGATGTATTAGGAGCTGTTTCTAAAATAGACAGTAAATCGATTAATGCACTTCCGGTTTCTTCGACAGCACAGGCTTTGCAAGGACGTATTGCAGGAGTACAGGTCTCGAATGCTACGGGAGCACCCGGAGCTGGGGTTTCAGTCCGAGTACGTGGTGTCGGGTCTATCAGTTCGAGCAATGATCCGTTGTATATTGTTGACGGTATTCCGGTTGAGGATGCATTAAATAGTATTTCTCCGGGAGATATTGAAAATATCTCGGTATTGAAAGATGCTTCTTCTGCTGCGATTTACGGTTCTCGTGCAAATAACGGAGTCGTGTTGATTACAACAAAAACCGGTAAAAAAGGAAAAGCTCAGATTACTTATCACGGACAATTCGGATTTCAGACACATGCCAACTTGATCGAGATGGCGAATACAGCGGAATATATCGATATTTATAATCAAGCGGTGGATGCCGACAATGCCGGATCTTCGATAAAACGGACACGCCTTGCCGGAGATTATTTGAATGGGCTGGCGGATGTGGATCATGTTGCGTCTATTTTCCAGACAGCGCCGATATATTCTCAGGAACTGAGCGTCAGCGGGGGAAATGACAAGACTAATTATATGATCTCCGGGACTTATTTTAATCAGGAAGGGATTATCAGAAACAGCGGTTATAACCGGGCGACTTTACGGGCGAATATTAATTCGGATGTGAAGAATTGGTTGAAGGTAGGATTTAATATGAGCGGTTCGTTAGGGAATACTCGTTCTGTATCAAGTTCCGGTGACGGGTACGGAAATAGCGAAGGAGGTAGTGTTGTCCGTTATGCCATGTTCAGGAATCCTGCTATTCCGATAAAAGACGGAGCGGGTCAATATATCGACAAGCCGAGCACTTATTTTGGTAATTCTATTTATGATACATTTTTCGGAGACGGGTATAATCCGGTTGCTTTAGCGGAAAATACCGACCGTAAAAAAACAGAAGAAGGTCTGTTCTCGAGAATTTATGCAACGTTCAAACTTCCTTTTAACTTGAGCTGGACAAATAATTTCGGTATTGACTATAAAAATTATAAATATAAAGTTTATAATGCTTCGTGGGGAGATGATAACCGCATCAATAATCCGAACAGTGTTACAGTAGATCATAGTCGGAATCTGGGATGGACATTTAATACTTTATTAAATTGGAATAAGACTTTTAATGAAGTTCATAATTTGTCTGTAATGGCCGGTTTCGAGGCTATAAGAAGTACCGGCGAGTCGATGAGTAATTCAGATCAAGATTTTCCGGTATGGAATAAGGATGTCCTTTATATCGGAGGAGGTACGGGAGAAAAAGTCAGTAAAGAATCGGAATATTCTTCTACTTTAGCCTCTTTCTTCGGACAGGCAAGTTATGATTATCGTTCGCGTTACTATGTTTCGGGAACGATTCGTAGAGACGGTTCTTCAAAGTTTGTGGGAGATAATCGTTGGGGTACTTTTTACTCTGCTTCTGCCGGATGGAATATCGAACAAGAAGCTTTTATGCAGGATGTAACGGTTATTAATAAGTTGAAACTTCGTGCGGGGTACGGATCTATCGGTAATCAAAATATCGGTAACTATGCTTATTCGGATATTTATTCGTCTAATTATAATTATCCTTTCGGAGGTACGTCTGTCAGCGGTTATGCTCAGACAAAACTCGGGAATCCGAATTTGAAATGGGAAACCAGTAACCAGTTCAATGTGGGACTTGATTTGGAATTGTTGAAGGGGTCTTTTGCTTTCTCGGTGGATTTTTATAATAAAATCACCAAAGATATGTTGGTGCAAGCTCCGTTGCCTCCTTCGATCGGGGATGCAGAGCCCTATTGGATCAATAACGGAAAAGTCTTGAACCGTGGAGTCGATCTTGAGTTTATGTATCGCAAAGATTATAAAGACGGAGGTTTTGATGTAACGTTGAATGCCGGATTCCTTAAGAACGAAGTGCTTGCGTTAAATGCTCCTATTGTCGGCGGTCGTGTAGATAATGGAATTTATGCTACGAAGACAGAAGTCGGTTATCCGATCGGGTCGTTTTTTATGTATGAGATGGATGGTATATTCCAAAATGAGGCAGAGATTCTGACTTCAGCTTATCAAGGGGCTAATATAAAACCCGGAGATGTAAAATTTGTCGATCAGGATAATAACGGTACTATCGATGAGAATGACCGGGTGCATGTGGGTAGTGCTATTCCTAAAATGACAATGGGACTTACGTTGAACGGATATTGGAAAGGTTTCGATTTGAATATTTTCTTTCAGGGGGCTTTCGGACAAAAGATATATAATCAGATATTGACGGATTCTGAAGGTTTTTATCGTGGTTTTAATGTTACTAAACGGTATTATGATAATCATTGGACCGGCGAGGGCTCTACAAATGAATATCCTCGTGCTTCATGGAGTGCGAAATCGAATAATGCCAGAGTTTCTACCCGTTTTCTGGAAGACGGTTCTTATATGCGTTTGAAGAATATTCAATTAGGGTACACTTTCAAAACCAATCATTGGGGGATAGACCGGCTGCGGCTTTACCTGTCGGCAACTAATCTGTTTACTATTACCAAGTACAGCGGATTCGATCCCGAAATGACTGTTAGTGCAAACTCTACCAGCGAAGGCGACCGGGCTGCCGGTATCGACTGGGGTACTTATCCTGCAGCCCGGACTTATACATTTGGAGTGAATTTAACCTTCTAAAACATGACACAGATGAAAAATATAATTATAGCGGCATTGGCAGTATGTACTCTTTCTGCCTGTGACGATTTTCTGGATGAGAAGTTAAAAGGAGATTTTAACTCTGATAATATTTTCTCGAATGCTACACAAGCCGAATTGGCTGTAAATGGTGTTTATAATGCGGCTACTTATTGCATAGATTTGTGGAAATTCGGAGATGTCGCATCTGATGACGCGGTAAAGGGTGGTAGCGATGGAGATCAGGCTGATCTTTCTTATATAGATGATTTTTCGGCAAATGCCGATAATGGTGTTCTTTCTGAATTTTGGCAGTCATCGTACGAAGTAATATCCCGTGCCAATAATGTAATTGCTTATGTCCCGAATATCGATATGGATGCGACTTTACGAGATCGATATGTTGCTGAGGCTAAATTTTTCAGAGCATTTGTATATTTCCATTTGGTAAATATTTATGGAGAAGTGCCGTTGAAGTTGCTTCCTCAAATCGATGATGCGTCTATTCATGTGGGGTTGAGTTCCGTATCTGCGATTTATAGTCAGATCGAAAAAGACCTTCGAGATGCATCGACTTTGCCGGTCTCTTATTCGACTTCGGATGCAGGACGGGTGACTCGGGGCGCAGCGTACGGATTATTGGCTAAAGCCCAACTTTATCAAAAAAAATATAGTGATGTTTTGACCACTATTCAATTGATCGAAAATTTGGATATTTATGATTTGGAACGTCCTTATTCCAATTTGTTCAAGTTAGGAGGTGAAGATAGTAAAGAGGTTCTGTTCGCTATTCGTTTTTTGAGCGGTCAGAATCCCGGATTGGGAAATTCTCTTAATCAGTGGTTAGCTCCGCAAAATGAATCGGGCTATTATTTCGATGCTCCGACCCAGAGTTATGTAGATGCGTTTGACGAAAAGCAAGTGAACGGAGAAGATGATCTTCGTTTGGACGCTTCGATCGGAAGAGATGGAAAGGATTGGTTTAATGGTGATGTTTTCAGTTCTTCATGGTCTCCTGCAACAGGTTATCTTGTAAAAAAACATAATCAGCCGTTGGATGAGGTCAGCAAAGGGACAAAAGGTGATGGAGGGTTGTCCTATATTTATTTGAGATATGCCGATATATTGCTCATGAAGGCCGAAGCTTTGAATGAAACACACCATCCTGATCTTGCGAAAATAGAGGTGGATAAGGTGCGTGATAGGGCCGGTCTGGCTGGGGTAAGTACAGTTACGGAATCGGCGATGCGTGAAGTAATCCGGAAAGAACGTCGTAAAGAGTTAGGTTTTGAATTTCACCGTTTTTTCGATTTGATGCGTTGGGGAAAAGATGTGGCGGAAGCGGCTTTGGGCTCTTCATTTAAATGGCAAGAACCTCGTTTTTATTTCCCGATTCCACAATCTGAAAAAGATGCAAATCTTGGGATAAAGTAACATAATCATAATATCCATTAATAACACAATTAAAATTTAAACGAACATGAGAAAATTTTTAAATTTCAGAATGATCGCTATCTTGATGGTAGCCTGTTTGACAACGCTTTTTTTGCCTTCTTGTGGAAATGACGATGAAGATAAGGACTCTACTCCTCTGGACTTGACAGAGATCAATGCATTGCTGAGCGAATGTGAATCTTTATTGAGTAGCGCGACTACGGATGATTATCCTGAAGCTGCCATTACTACGTTTCAATCGAAAGTAAATGCAATTAAGAGTGCTGTAGCCGGAGATCTGACGCAAACGACGTTGAATAATCTGCTTGTTCAGTTGAAAGAAGCGAAAACTACTTTTGAACAAAGTGCGTATGACGCAATTCCTTTGGATAATTTATTAGCAGAATGGAGCTTTGATGAGGGAGAAGGTACAAGTCTTGTTTCTACCGGTGTGCAAGCATGGGTTGCTAAGATGAAAACCGGACCGAGTGAGATTTTCGGAACGAATACTCAAGTTCCTTCATTTGTTGACGGGGTTAAGGGAAAAGCTTTGAGTTTTGATAATGGAGCATGTCTTGAAGTTGACGATTTCAGTGAAACATCATTGCTCAGCAATACGCTCTCTATCTCGGTATGGATAAATCCGAAAGAAAGCAGAGCCGGAAATTATATCCTTTCTATGAATTACTGGGAAAACTGGAAATTGAATCTTCAGAATGAAGGTAAACCTTTCTTTACTGTTGCTACGACTGTTGCAGGTGTCGATGCGGATAATGAACATGTAGAGTCATTCCCGATAAATACGTGGACTCATTTGGTAGTTTCTATGGATTTGAATGCTCATACTTTATCTTTCTATGTAAACGGAGAGTTGACAAAAACTTGGGATGCCAGCGGAAAACCGGGTTTGGCAGGATCTCAGAAATCTGCTTATCTTCCTGCCTCAGGAGAAAAACTGCCGTTCTTGATCGGTTGCGCTACGACTTATGCCGAAGCTTCGACATGGGATTGGGTTACATTACCTATCGAACCTTCAGGATGGGATTATTTTGCCGGTTCTTTGGATGAGTTGAAGATTTATAATATCGCTCTTACCGAAGGTCAGGTTTCGAAATTGTATAATGACGAGAAAAAATAAGAATCATTTTTGATTTAGCCTAATCCCGGAGGGGACATCGGAAACGGACATAAGGTCTTCTTCTGTGTCTCCTCCTTTTATATTTATCTGACACACACGAAATATGATGAAAAAGGTATTTTACTTATTCTTTAGCTTGTTCTTTTATCCGAACATCGGCATATTTTGTTTTGCCGATCAGATTCCCGTTTCGAGAATCGAGAAGATGCCGAATCTACCGTCCCCTTATCAGATGAGGGATTGGAAATCGGTTGCAAAGGCTTATGATAAATTTGTTTTCGACAAAAATAAAACCGGTAGTTATTTACCTCTGATTGAGATTAAATCGCAAGGGAATAATTATCCCGGCTCTAAGCAGATACGTTTGGATACTTATGTCGGATCAAATAGTCATGGCAGTCAGGCAGAGGCGATTAACATATTGCCGGCTATTGTAGGCGCATCTTTGGTCGGTGTCGACAAATCTTCTGATAACGGAGAGAATTATGTATCTTATGCTAAAGATTTTTTTAACAAGAAAAATGAACAGAATGTTTATTTGAACGGATATTCTGCGACATCGGGAAAAGATTGGTGGTATGATCTCATGCCTAATGTATATTTTTATCAGCTTTATTCTCTTTATCCGGATGCCGATGCTGATTTTGAAACTCAATTTACTGAAGTTGCAGATCGTTGGTTAGAGGCTGTTTATAAATTGGGTGGTAGCTTGCAACCTTGGACTGTTCCGGATATGAATCACCGGGCATTTAATTTAGTTACCGGAAAGCCTTTGACAAGCGGTGCAAAAGAGCCTGAATCCGCCGGGACAATAGCCTGGTTGCTTTATCAGGCCTATACCCAGACTGGAGATAAGAAATATTTTGAGGGAGCACAGCTTGCACTTGAATTTTTGTGTGCGTTCGGAGAGAATCCTTCTTATGAGTTGCAGTTGCCTTATGGAACGTTGATTGCTGCGAGAATGAATGCAGAGCAGGATTGTTCTTATAATATAGACCGATTGATTAATTGGTGTTTCGATTGGGGGCGTACTCGCGGTTGGGGCGCTATTGTCGGTACATGGGGAGGATATGATGTCTCGGGACTTATCGGTGAAGCGAATGATAACGGAGATGATTATGCTTTTGTTATGAACGGTTTTCAGCAGGCGGCAGCTTTAGCTCCTGTTGCGAAATATGATAAACGTTATGCGCGTGCAATCGGGAAGTGGTTGTTGAATATCGCGAATGCAAGTCGCCTATTTTATAATAATGTACTTCCGGAAGATCATCAAGAACCGCAAAGTTATGCATGGTCTTCTGTTTATGATACCGAAAGTTGTATTCCTTATGAATCGATGAAAGAGGTTTGGAATAATAAATCTCCTTATGTAATGGGGGATGCTACCGGAGGTGGCTGGGCTGCTACGAATATATCTTTGTATAGCGGTTCTAGTGTCGGATATTTGGCGGCATTGATCGAGAAAACCAATGTCGAAGGTATCCTCCGGATCGATGTTAATAAAACCGATTTTTTCGGAAATGCGGTTTTCCCGGTTTATTTGTATTATAATCCTTATTCTGAGGATAAGACGGTAGAGTTGGAATTACCGTCAGGAGAATATGATTTGTATGATGCCATATCCGAGCGGAATGTGGTTTCTCGAATTTCGGGGACAGCTTCTTTTTCTGTTCCATCGGATGGGGTTTGCTTGTTGACTGTTATACCTTCCGGTACGGAACAAACAGTTTCCGGACATCGTTTGTTGGCAGGTAACCAAGTTATAGATTTTTATTATGGTTATGATTATTCTCGAAATTTAAGGCTAAAAGCAATAGTGGCAGATCAGGAAGTGACTGTACCGGGTAATACCGTTAAATTGAATGTGTATGCGGATAATATTCCGTTGGGAGCTTCTGTCGTATATCAATGGAGTGTAAATGGCGAACCTATTCAAAGTGAATGGACGGGATCTTATTTAAATTGGAATGTACCTTCGACTCTCGGCCTTTATACGATAAAGGCTGTCGGAAGTGCTCGTAATCAAACCATATCGGGAGAGGTAACTGTTGAGGTGTTGGAGAGTATGTATGATAAACCTTCATTGACAAGTATTGAAACAAGTTCGTCTATGCCTTTGTCTCCGGGAGAAACGATAGATGTTACTTCGGTATTGGCGGAGGAAACGCCGGGACTTACGGTTTCTTGGGAGTGTGACGGCGGTGATATAGAAAACCTTTCAGATTTTTCCAGTCGTTGGACATTACCTTCTGTCCCCGGAGTATATACGATAAGTTGCACTGCGAAAAATCGGTTCGGGGAGGATATGAAATCGTTGGAAGTTTTGGTTAAGGAAGAAAAATCGGCAGTAAAGACACCTTTGATTTACTATCCTCTAAACGGTGACTGTTCTAACGCTGCAAGTCTCGGAATTTATGATGCAATACCTGAAGGTGGCTCGTTTGTTACGGATGCGTTGGGTCGTGAATCTTCGGCATATTCTCTGTCCTCGTCTTCATATTTATATACGGAAAATGATGAAGCCCTTGGGGTACAGGATAAAGTGACGATCGGTTTTTGGGTTTCTCCGGAAAATACGCCCGGGAGGGAACAATTTCTTGTTTCTCACGGTAGTTGGGAAGAACGCTATAAAATTTCACTTTCTCCCGATATGACCTTGAGGTGGACGGTAAATACTTCTGACGGGACGAAAGATCTGGATTATAAGATTCCTTTGGATCTGAATAAATTTTATCATATTACTGCCGTATATACGGGGTATTCTATGGAGTTGTATGTAAATGGGGAATTTTATTCGTTTATGAAACATTCCGGAAATATCGGAACTACGGATAAGGATATTACTTATGGTAGAAAAGATCGTACCGATACAGAATATACTTTTGCGGGAATATTGGATGAGATTCGTATTTATAATGATGAATTATCTCTGTCCGAGATAAGGGAACTTCCTGAGACTTGGGAACTATTACCATCATCGGTTGAGAATACTATTTCGGATTTGCAAATACAGATTTTGAAAGGCAGAGGAGTATTGCGTATCGATACTGGCGGAAGAATATTAAAAAAATTGGAGGTATTCAATATACAAGGTATGTCATTCCCATGCAAATGGCAAAAGGAGTGTGAATATTTTTATAGTATTTCGACAGAAAATTTGTCTTCAGGCATATATGTATTGAGATTGACAGATAAATCGGGAAAAAACTACAGATACAAGATTATTTTGTAAAAAAAGGAGCATTCCTTCACAGGAACGCTCCTTTCATATTATGTAGTGTGTGTTTGTGTTAGCTATTTTATTTCCCAGTTATCACTGCGGAAAGAGGATGCCGGAAGTCCGTAAACATCGAAAAGAGAGCCTACTACGAAATTTTTATAAGCGTAGCGGACTGCAACGGGATTAGGGACTTGCGGGCTGCTGACTCCTAAACGTCCGCTCTTGGCTTCGATAACCGCTTTTGCCGGGTAGAATATTTTATCCTCTCCGGCGATTTCGAAATCGGGCAGTTCAGTTTCGAGAGGAGCGACCCCTTTGGGGGCATTACTGAAATTGACATAAATCTTATTCCCTTTTATTTCGATAGATTTATATATAGGACCGGAATATCCGAAATTGTTTTTATTATAGGTCTTTGCTAAGGCCCAGTAAGCCAGTCTGTTTCCTACTTTTTCTTTTTCTGCCGGATGGATTTTGGTTTTTTCTCCTATATCTAAAGTTACAGCCATTCCCGAATTCGGAATTTCATTCATATTCCGGAGTTGAACTTCTCGTAATTTTGCAGAAGATGTTTTATCGACGCCGTCATATTGGAACGGGGCTATTTGTACATAATAGAACGGGAAGTCTCCTAAGCCCCATTTTTGACGTAAGTCTTTTACAAATGCCGGCATTAAACGTCCGTATAACTCTTCTTGTCCTCTGTTGCTTTCACCTTGATACCAGATCATTCCTTTTATCGTATAGTTGATAACGGGAGAGATCATTGCGTTATACAATACTCCGGGCAACACTTGTTTAGGACCTACAGGTTTGTCATTAGTCAGATGAGAAATATCGACCTCGTCCTTGAATGGGGTGAGAGCTTCAATACTCATCCACGGTTCTACTTTCGATCCACCCCAATTCGAGATTATCAGTCCTATGGGGACATCGAGAACTTCATTTAAGTATTTTGCAAAGAAATAAGCCGTAGCACTGGCTCTGGCAACTCCTTCGGGTGTATGTTCTTCCCATCGGGTTTCACAATCGGATTGCGGAGTTTTTGCCGTAATACGGGGAATATTGCAGAACCGGATCGGAACTTCTTTTTTTGCTTTAATAAGAATATCCTGAATATTATTTACCGGTTGTCGGTCGAACCCTTGTACCGGCATTTCCATATTGGATTGTCCCGAACAAAACCATACTTCTCCGATGAGAATATTTTTTAATGTTGTTTTTTCTCCGTCATTAAATGTGATTTCGTAAGGGCCTCCGGCTACCGGAGTCGTTATTTGCTGTATCCATTTCCCGTCTTTCCCTGTCGTTGTGGAATAAGATCTTTTTGCCCAGGACGGCTTTATGTTTACTATGCTTCCGGGTTTCGCTTCTCCCCATAACTTGACTTGGGACTGTTGTTGCAACACCATATTGTCTGCTAAGACACCTGGTAGTTTTACTTTAGCGAAGAGTGTGGTTGAAATAAAAGCTAAAAAGGCGATAACCGCTATTTTTTTCATTTCTTTTATGTGTTATGTTTAGAAAAAAGTTAACGTGAACAAAGTAAATGGAAGATCCTTAATATATACATTAAAATCTCCTTAAAAACAAACTAAAAAAATAGTAATATCTGTTTTTAATAACTTTATTCTTGAAAAAAGTACCGGAAGTTTTATTTTATTGGAGAGTAAGGCCTAAAAAGTCGTTTAAAATGAAATGACTCCTGATAGTCAAATGAAGAACTTTTCAGGAGTCATTTCGAGAATTTGTTTTGAAACTTTTTTGGATCAGCAGATCTTTTAAGAAGCCAAGGGTTTTATTTTACCCGAAGATTCTTAACTGTACATTTATTATTTCGTACGACACGCACTATTACTTGTGAGTCGGGAGTAACATTAATCCTATTTTCACCGTTTGTCAGTATCGTTTTGGCTAATAATGCCCCGTAAGGGGAGTAAATTTCGGCAATTCCGCCATCGGATACGATCACGACTTCTGCTGTTCCTCCTGCTATGACGACATCATTATCGGTTTCGGCCGGACTGTCGATTGAAGAATTGATATCAGAATAATCGCTCCAGTTGAGATTATTGTCACGGTAACGGATTTTTGCTTTATAATTTCCTGTGGGAAGTTTTGCCGTGAAAGTGTTGAGATCGATTCCTTCGTTTAAATCGACTGGCAGGTATGATTTTTCTAAATCTATTTTCCCGTCGGTTTCAAAGTATCCGGTAACGCCGAATATATTTTCCCGGTGGATAATCGTGTCGATTACCATTTCCTGATTTGCCGTGTTGATTATTTGATATTCTGCAGACATCATATCCGTAGCAGGTGACGCTTCAAGAGAAAATATTCCATCTGTAGCATTGTATTCTTGCTTGATCATTGTCGGCGTTGTCGGTACGGATGCATCGCATTTTGCACTCCATTGATCGATTATTTCCGCCGGATCATATTTGCGAATATACGTTGTTGATGAAGCCCCGTTGACCGGTCGGCGTTGAGAGACTCCGTAGTATGTCGTTTGATATGATTTTTCGACAGGATCTACTTCGGTAATAGCAAATCCGATGAACTCCGAATTCCGGTGTATTTCGGGATAATCTATGTTTGTGCTGTATTTCCCGAAATAGTCAGGATAAGAACCTCCGTTACCGTTCAGGAAAAGGGTTATACTTTTTCCGTTTTTGAGCTCAAGGATACCTCTTTCTACAGAATGAGTATGCCCGTACATATACATTTTTATTTTTGTAGAGTTTTCAAATACCGGGAACAGCCGTTCGGCTATTTCTTCACGGGTTGCAGTATTATCGGGTGCTGACCACATTTCATATCTGTGTCCGTGATGTCCAAAAATGAAGACCATGTCTATCGTGTTATCGCTTTCTGCAGTTGTCAGCTTATCTTTTAGCCATTTCAATTGTGCCTCGGTGTTCGTTTGATAAGTCTGATTGCTGTTATCTGTCGGACAAAGATACTGCCGGTTGGTATTCAGATAAATGTATAGGGTGTTTCCTATTTGTTGAGCATAATATTTCCCTTTTGCATCTCCTTCGGCATCGCTCAAATCGGTGAAATCCATGAAATCATAGAAATACGAATGTTCTGAGTCGTTTTTCTCAAAATCGTGATTACCTGCAGCGATATTCATGGGAAGAGCATTCGTAAGTTCTTTGTTTGGAGTAAAGAGCGATTCTACAAATTCATTTTCATATTGTCCGTAATTATAGATAATATCTCCGGTACATGTAATGAAATCGAAATGGTTTTGTAAATCTTCTCCGAATTCCTGTTTTAAGAATTTCAATGCAGCCTCCCGTACCGGTGTTACAGAGCTGGCTTCATGAGAGTCTCCGAATGAGAGGAAACGGATTTTCCGGCTTACGTTTTTATCCGGAAGTGTACGGAATTTGTAAACTTCAGAAATATTATCACCGATCCGGCAACGGTATTGGTATTCGGTATCAGGAGATAAGCCGGTCAGCCGAACGCCGGACCATTTCAAACTTCCTACGGATTTTGTCGTACCTGTTGCCGTGAGATTCAGATCGGTAGTCCCGTATTCTACGGTGGGTACTCCCTCTTCTCCATCGGCACTTCGCCAGTTGATCAAGATACTTTCGGTTGTTTTGCTTTGCAAATACGGCTCTGGTTGAAATATAATCACATCCGGAACGACTCCTTTAAAACTGATATCGTCAAGATAATAAGTGACGGCTTCGTTTTGTACCGATCCCCCTGATGCACAATTGGGACGAATGCTTATACGGCAAGTAGATAGGTCGGTTGTTTTAATATCTGACATATCGACTTTTATTTCGTAACGAGTCCATTCGGTTGCGGTTGTTTGTGATGATGTGAGAATATCTTTTGTATTGTTGTTTATAGAAAAATCTACCCGGAAAGGGATTCCTGCTTTTGACGCTTTCATCCACATGACAAAAGTATATTCTGCTGAAGCAAGGTTTTGGACCTCTTGGGCAAGAAAGAACCGGTATCGCGCATCTATGTTTGTCAAATCGATTTTCAATGCTTGACTTCCTCCATGAATTTCTTCGGTTGTAATAGTTCCTGTTCCAGTAGAACTGCCTTTAATGACAAGCCCCCAAGTGTTCACTAAATTAGATCCCCACGGATCTGTTCCCATAACAATACTTGAATTAGGATCTCCGATTTCGAAATCTCCATTGGTGATGAACTCTTTTTGCTCTCCTTCATCGGGCTTTTCTTCTTCAGAGGAGGCCGATGTGAAGCTGATGTCATCGATATAGTAAGTAACGGCTTCGTTTTTTACCGATCCACTTGAGGTACAATTGGGTCGGATGCGTATACGGAGGGTAGAAAGATCTTCTGATGTTTTATCCGAGAGATCGACTTTTATTTCATAACGAGTCCATTCGGCTGCAGTCGTTTGTGCAGATTTAACGACATCTATATTGTCATCGTCAATAGAAAAATCTACTCTGAACGGTATATCCGCTTTTGATGCTTTCATCCATAAGGCGAACGTATATTCTCCAGGAGTAAGATTTTGAAGCTCTTGAGTGAGGAAGAAATGATAACGTGCAGAGATATTGGTCAATTCTACTTTTAGTGCTTGGCTACCATTATGAACCTCTTCGGTCGTGATGCTTCCTGTTCCTGTAGATTTGTCTTTAATGACAAGAGCCCATTTCCCGACAAAATCACCCCAAGGATCAGTCCCTGTAACGATACTCGAATTAGGTTCTCCGGTTTCGAAGTTTCCGTTAATAATAAAGTCTTTTACATCCCCCTCTTCCGGTTCGGTACCTTTTTCATATAGGCGTACGTCATCGATAAGTATAGAAGATTCGAGAGATTTGTTATTTTCGTCATACTCTGTTCTGTTTCCGAATACGACTCCTGATTTTTGAAAATCGCTGTCGCTGTAATGTGTGTCGGAGGCTTGGTGTTGCGTCGGGTCTATTATAACGGTGTATTCTTCCCAGTTTGAGGATAATGTTACCCAGTTACTGCCGGATACTTCATAACCTCCGCCTACAGACATCCCCGCGAAGACCGGATAATTCCCGACTAAATTTTTTGCTTTAAATTTTAGAACATATTGTTTGGTACGATCTATTGTGACATATTGAATAGCGGTATTGTTGTCCCATGTGTCCAGTTTGGTCGTTGTACTGCCGGCGGTGATACTCAGATTCAGCGCTTTTTCACCTTCTGCATAATCATCGGTAACTATTTTTCCGTGATTGTATCCGCTATTTGCCGATTTACGATACCAAGAACCTGGTACGACTGTTTCCGCCTCCATTACCGGATTATTGGTTTCCGTATTGCTGCCTAATTTGCCTAAGGCTGAAATTCGGGGCAGTTCACCGGTCGATTTGTTGTTTGCATAATCGTAGGTTTTTGTGTTTTCGAATCCTCCGTCTTGTAATAAGTTTTGCGCAGACGCAGGTAACAGTGTAGTGAGCAGGAATATTCCTGCGAGGAGAGATTTTTTCATTGTTATTGTGTTTTGGTTTTGGATTCAAGTAATTTTGGATGACCAAAGTAATATAATATTCTCCTCGCAATCAGGAATGTGTTAGCTCAATATGTCCCGTAATTTATTTTATGGAACTATTCTCATATTTTTGAAACACCTCTGTAATATTATTTTCTATAACATATTCCGTCACATACAGCAATAAGTCGGCCGTTTTCGGTAGTGATATTCGCTTTATAGTGACAGATCGTTTTATGCAACAAAATTTCTTGGGCTTCTGCGATCAGGGTTTCTCCGATCGTGGCGCTTTCAAGAAATCGAATGTCCGACTGTATAGAGAAAGCCAGACGGCCGTTAGCGTTGGCGGCGGCGGCAATTGTCAGATCCGCTAAAGTAAACAGTGCTCCTCCCTGAACGACGTTTCCTGCATTCAGATGGTGTTCGTTTATTTTTAGTTTGGCTTTTGCATACCCGGGACGAACCTCAGAAAGTGTGATCCCTGCTTCTGTTGCGAAACGGTCGTTTTTAAAAAATTCGATATAATCCATAATATTTTCTTTTATAGATATAGAAAAGGAGCTTTCCGCCATATTATTTATGCAGAAAACTCCCTATGTTTTTGTAATGATTACTATTTATTTAATTTCCATTCAGCACCGTCTTTGGTGTCTTTGATTTCAAATCCGATTTCAGAGAGTTTATTGCGGATAAAGTCTGCTGTTTGCCAATCTTTATGATTCTTTGCTTCTTGGCGTACATCAAGCAATAGATCGACAGCTTTTTCGTAAGCTTCGTTAGAAGCATTGCCCGTTGTGCTATTTTCTACTTTTAATCCTAATATATCGAACATGAATGTTTGAAATATCTCTTTTAGTTCCTCTAAATCGGTTTCATTTATAGAGGCTTTGCCGGAAAGGATTGTGTTGATAATGCGAACAGCATCGAATAAATATGAGATGACGATCGGGGAGCTCAAGTCATCGTTCATTGCTTCGTAACATTTTTCCCGAAGATTTTTAATATCTACGGTAGAGTCTGTTCCCGGAATGATCTTATTGAGATTTTCCCAGCCTTCACTAAGCCGTTGATATGCTTTTTCTGCGGCGATGAGGGCATCGTTGCTGAAATCAAGCGTACTGCGGTAATGTGCTTGCAAGATAAAGAACCGTATCGTCATAGGACTGAATGGTTGAGATAACAGTTTGTGATCTCCGGTGAAGAATTGGTCTAATGTAATGAAATTACCTAAGGATTTCCCCATTTTCTGTCCGTTGATCGTAATCATGTTGTTATGCATCCAATAATGTACGGTCTCTTTTCCTTGTGCCGCTACAGACTGAGCGATTTCGCATTCGTGATGTGGAAAGAGCAGATCCATGCCTCCTCCGTGAATGTCGAATTCCTCTCCTAAATATTTTGTTCCCATTGCAGAACATTCGAGATGCCAGCCGGGAAAACCGTCACTCCATGGAGAAGGCCACCGCATGATATGTTCGGGTGAGGCTTTTTTCCAAAGAGCGAAATCGACGCTGTTGCGTTTTTCTTGTTGTCCGTCAAGAGCCCGTGTCGTATTGAGCAGTTCATCGATATTGCGTCCGGAGAGTTTTCCGTAGTGATAGTCTTTATTATACTTTTCGACATCGAAGTAAACCGATCCGTCGCTAATGTATGCGTATCCTGCATCCAATATTTTTTTTATATATTCGATTTGTTCTATAATATGACCTGAAGCATGGGGCTCTATGCTGGGAGGAAGAACATTCAAGGCTTCCATTGCTTTGTGGTATCGGTTGAGGTAGTATTGCACTACTTCCATTGGCTCTAATTGCTCGAGCCGCGCTTTTTTTGCAATTTTATCTTCTCCTTCGTCCGCATCGTTTTCGAGGTGTCCTACGTCTGTAATGTTGCGTACATAACGGACTTTATATCCGAGATGTTTCAGATAACGGAAAAGCAGATCGAACGTAATTGCCGGACGAGCATGCCCGAGATGTCCGTCCCCGTAAACCGTAGGTCCGCAGACATACATACCTACATACGGAGAATTGAGCGGAATAAATAGTTCTTTTTTTCTGCTGAGCGTGTTGTAAATATTGAGTTTATGTTCCATGTTTTTGTTTAATTATACCTTACAAAGGTAATGATTTGATAGAAATTAGGGCAATCGGGGTGCGGATTTCATTGTATTATTTATCTTTTTGCTGAGTTCCCGAAAGATTTACAAAATATTTGTTCCGGTTTTATTTCCCAAATGCAGATATTATTCACTGCTGGGGCATTATATTTGAATTCTCGATTGGTATAATGTCGCATTATAATGTTTAGACAGCGGATTTTCTCATCGTAATCGGTTATAAATTTGACTTTTCCTTCGCATACGATACTCTCGGCAGCCATGCTGTAACTACAAGCTACTTCAGGATGTTGAAATACTAATTTGGTATTTCCGTGGAGAGATAGGCTTATTCGGTTATCATTACGAATGAGTTCCGTTTTTTTCCCTTCAGGTCCTGAGTGTAGATAGAATGTCCCGTTTTCATATCCGAAATTCATCGGAATAATATATGGAGCGCTTCCGGGGTTATTTATTCCTATGAAGCAGGTTTGTGCACTTTTGATAATTTCTTCTATTTTTTCGAAGTCATTGATAGTGTATGTTTTCATAATTCGAGGGAAACTTTTATTTTAAATGATTAAAAATCTTCTAAAATCTGTTTGATTTGTCTCGGATAGAAATTTATACGGGCTCTAAGCTTCACCTCCGGGGGTCATGAATGGAGGAATATTGTTTTCCGGTTCGGTAATCCGGATATTGCCGAATTGCTTCTCATATTTTATAATATTCTCTTGTAATGCGAACATCAGTCGCTTTGCGTGTTCGGGAGTAAGTACAATTCGTGATTTTACAGGAGCTTTAGGAATTCCCGGCATGATGCGGATAAAATCGACCACAAATTCAGAAGAAGAGTGGGAGATAACGGCGAGATTAGAGTATATACCTTCTGCAACTTCGGCACTGAGTTCTATTTGTAATTGGTTCTTTTCGTTCATAATGTTTGTGTATTAAATATAAAATATTGTTGTTTTAGATTACTCACGTTTGCATTGACTTTTATGGCTTTTGCTTCCGGAATCTTGTCTTGTATTTTTTGCAGAGAAAAGGCGGCATAACCTTTGCTTAAATAGCCCGGATTATCGCTGTCTGCTTTATGTCGCAGTTCAAGAAAAATCGTATCCAGCGAGATTTGGTTTTCTTGGATATAAAGTAAAGCGAACTGGTGTTTGTCATTATTTTGTTCTATTTTATAGCGGAGGTTTAAATATCCGCCTCCGGGCCAAAGCGAGATGATATATAGCGGGTCATTACCGAATGATTCGGTTTGTTCTTTTTGTGAAACGAACGTTATATTCCCTTCTGGAATGAAGGTTATCGATTGTATCTTTGCCGATAGTTCTGTTTGAGAAATTTGTTCTCCGGGTATATATCTCAATAGGATTCTTTTTCCGGTAACGAGATATTTGTTATCTGCGTCGTTTGCTGTTTCGGAGAGCAAGATGATCCCGTCATCTCTAAGAAACCGTATTCCTTCTTCTGGAGAGAGAACCGTTACAAAGTCCATTCGAAAATTTCCATAATCGTATCGGACATCGTCATTACAGGCGCTGAGAATTACAATTATTAAAAATAGTATAAATTGAAATGATTGTTTCATAAGACTTCGTTTATGTTCTCTTCCGGAGTAATTATCTGGCCGTCTTTCATGTGTATTACCCGATCTGTGATTAGGGCTAAAGATTCGTCGTGCGTAACAATAACAAATGTTTGTCCCATTTCGTTTCTCAGGTCAAAGAAGAGTTTGTGTAACTCTTCTTTATTTTGGGTGTCGAGACTGCCTGACGGTTCGTCTGCTAAAATAACATCCGGTTGGTTTATTAATGCACGGGCAACAGCCACTCTTTGTTTTTCTCCTCCGGATAATTGAGCAGGTTTGTGTTCCATCCTATCCGATAGGTTTAAATAGTCCAGTATCTCTTTTGCACGTTTACGGGCGACCGAAGATTTTTCTTTTCGGATTAATGCCGGAATCATAACATTTTCGATGGCTGTAAATTCCGGGAGTAATTGGTGAAACTGAAATACAAAACCGATGTGATTATTTCGGAAAACGGACAACTCTTTCTTTTTTAATTTCCCGGTCTGCACTTCTCCGATGTGTATTTCTCCCGAGTCGGGTTTATCCAGAGTTCCTATGATTTGCAATAGTGTTGTTTTACCTGCTCCGCTCGGGCCTACGATAGAAACGATCTCACCTTTGCCGATATGGGCATTGATCCCTTTCAACACTTCGAGAGATCCGTAACTTTTATGTATATTTATAATATCGATCATTTTTGTGAAAGTTTGCGTATGACATAGGCAGCTAAATAACATCCGAAGATTGCCGGCAGGTAAGAAATTGTCCCGACTGTCGATTTTTTGTTTCGCTCTTCATCTGTTCGTATGATCGCATTGCGGTCGGGTTGTTCCGAAGAGAACACGACTTTGATACCTTTGCTTATGCCTGCATCTTTTAACCTTTTCCTTACAGCTTTGGCTAAAGCGCAATGGTATGTTTCCGAAATATCTGCGTATGCAATGCGTGTAGGATCGATGCGACCGCCTGCACCCATAGAAGATATGACCTTTATTTTTCGTTTCAGGCAACCTGTCAATAGTGCGATTTTGGGGCTGATAGTATCGATTGCGTCGATTACATAATCATATTTTGCTTCATCGAGTAGTATTTCGGTTTGGACTTCGTCCATATATAACTGCTTTATATGTATGTTGAGTCGGGGATTGATATCCAATAGTCGCTGTGCGAGAATTTGGGTTTTGGGTTTGCCGACCGTGCTATGCATTGCAATTAACTGGCGGTTGATATTCGTCGGGTTTACGTTATCTCCGTCGATGATGGTAATCTCTTGAACTCCGGCTCTACAGATCATCTCGGCGGCATACGCACCGACTCCTCCTACACCGACGATAAGAACGTGGGAATTTTGTAATGCGGATAGTGTGTCTTTTCCTAAAAGCTGTTCGGTTCGAGATAGCCATTCTTCCATGTGTTCTCTATTTTAATCTTACGAAGATACATTTTTTTTTCTGATGTATAAACAGGGGAACAGGGAATATTTAAACGGATAGAATGAGTTGGAATCTGGAGCGGTTGAAAACGTTTTTTTTTAGTTAAAATGGTTATTGATATAGTTTTTTTAGTTATTGCTTGTATTTTATAGTTATTTAGGAGTTGCGTGACAGCGCTTTTTATATTTTGTTAAAGAGAAAAACGGCTTTTGGTTTCTATATTTGTACAGTCAAATTTTAATATTATATGATGATGAAAAAAGGTTTAGTATTAGCTTTTATGGCCGTATCGATGATGATCGGCGGTAATGCGATTGCACAAAATAAAAAAGAATGTCCTAAGTCAAAAACCGAATGTCCGCAGAGAAAGGGAGATTGCCCAAACAAAAATTGTCCAAAGGAAAAATGCGACAATCCGAAACCTTGCTGCGAAAAAAACAGAGATTGTCCTAATAGAAAATAAAACCGTATTGGTATAATAAAAAGCAGGCTGCTCTAAATAAGGCAGCCTGTTGTGTTTATGCTTGGGATTTAATGTATTCGTCCATTGCTGCGGCTGCTCGTCGCCCGTCTCCCATTGCCAGAATTACGGTTGCTCCTCCCCGAACGATATCTCCTCCTGCAAAAAGATCGGGAATGTCGGATTGCATAGTTTCCTGATTTACGACAATCGTACCCCATTTACTGACTTCCAATCCTTTTATAGAATTTGGGATAAGAGGGTTAGGAGATACCCCTACGCTAACAACGACTTCATCTATATCGATTAGGTCGGTTGCTCCGGGAATAGGAACGGGACTTCTTCTTCCGGATGCATCCGGTTCTCCTAATTCCATTTTTTGAAGACGCATTTGTTTGACATGTCCGGTTTGGTCTCCGATATATTCTATGGGATTATGGAGGGTCAAAAATTCGACGCCTTCTTGTTTGGCATGTTTTATTTCTTCTATACGAGCCGGCATCTCCTCTTCAGAACGTCGATAGACGATCATTGCTCGATCTGCCCCTAACCGACGTGCCGTGCGGACGGAATCCATCGCAGTATTTCCTCCGCCTATAATAGCGACTCGTTTACCTTTTATGACCGGAGTGTCCGAATCGGAACTGGCGGCATCCATGAGATTGACACGAGTTAGGTATTCATTGCTGGACATCACACCTATGAGATTTTCTCCCGGTATGTTCATGAAACGGGGCAATCCCGCACCGCTGGCTACGAATATGCCTTTAAATCCCATTTCATGCAGGTCTTCATAAGTCAGAGTTTTTCCGATGATACAGTCGGCCATGAATTCCACACCCATTTTACGAAGGTTGTCGATTTCGACATCGACGATTTTATTCGGTAATCGGAATTCGGGAATTCCGTATTTTAATACTCCTCCGATTTCGTGGAGTGCTTCGAATACGGTCACAGAATATCCTTTTTTTATCATATCTCCGGCAAAAGAAAGTCCGGCAGGTCCTGATCCGACTACTGCAATTTTAATACCGTTTCGTGAAGTTATCTCGGGAATGGACATTTGCCCGCTTTCTCGTTCATAATCTGCAGCAAATCGTTCGAGATATCCTATTGCAACAGCCTCTTTGTGGAGTTTTTGCGTGTAAAAACATTTAGATTCACATTGTTTTTCTTGTGGGCATACCCGACCGCATACGGCAGGTAATGCACTGGTTTCTTTCAGAGTTTTTGCGGCTTCGAGAAATTCTCCTCGTTCGATATTTTTGATGAATTTCGGGATGTTGATTCCTACCGGACAGCCTGTAATGCATAAAGGATCTGGACAGTCGAGGCATCTGCAAGCTTCTGTAAGAGCTTGTTCTTTCGTAAGACCTTGGTTTACTTCTTCGGTGTTGGTGATTCGGTAAGCCGGGTCGAGTTCGTTCATGTGTACCCGGGGAATATCGATACGATCTTTGTTTTTTTTGTTCCGACGTAATTCTTCCCGCCAGCTTTCAGCTCTTTGAGCTGCCATATATTCTTTATTGTTCATAGTTTCAATATTATTCTATTCCTTTGTAAGAAGAAAGTCGCATCATCATTTCGTCAAAATCTACTTGGTGTGCGTCAAATTCAGGTCCGTCAACACAGACAAATTTTGTTTTGCCTCCCACTGTTATCCGGCATGCTCCACACATACCTGTCCCATCGACCATGATCGTGTTTAGAGAGGCTACCGTCGGTATATCGTATTTTTTTGTCAATAGAGAAACGAACTTCATCATGATTGCCGGTCCTATAGTTACACAGAGATCGACCTTTTCACGATTGATAATCTCTTCTACTCCGTTTGTTATCAATCCTTTTTTCCCATAAGAACCGTCGTCGGTCATGATTACGACTTCATCCGAATTGGCTCTCATCTGTTCTTCCAAAATAATGAGTTCTTTTGTCCTTGCCGCTAAAACCGTAATGACTTTGTTCCCGGCTTTTTTAAAAGCTTCTACAATGGGGAGCAGGGGAGCGACTCCGACACCTCCGCCACAGCATATGACTGTTCCTACTTTTTCAATGTGTGTGGCTTGTCCCAAAGGTCCGACTACATCCGTAATATAGTCGCCTTCTTTCAACGCACATAGTTTTTGGGAAGAGCGGCCTACTGCTTGTACTACTAATGTGATAGTGCCTTTGGCGACATCGGCGGATGCAATGGTTAACGGGATGCGTTCTCCTTTTTCTCCGACTCTCACGATTACAAAATGTCCGGCTTTTCGGGCTTTGGCTATAAGAGGAGCTTCAACAACAAGTTTTACTACTTTTTCTGAAAAATGCTCTTTGCTGATGATTTTGTTCATTGGTCGTATTTAATGATGAATTTGATCGTATTGAAATATGTGTTGATAATTACATGTACAAATTTAGGGTAAATTTCTCTTTTCTAATAATAAGAGCCTACCTAAATTTTCCGATAAGAAATATATATTCAGACTTTTTGAATCTCTTTTTGATCTTTTTATTTGTCGGATAATCCTCATGCTCAAAAAATCTTAAAACAGATACTGAACAGAGTTTAATGGGATTTTAGAACCTGCTTAAATTTTATTTGAGTAAAGTTTGAAGTTTCTTTTAAGGATATTTTTCTGTTTTTATGAGGAAAATAACGGACTATCTGACGAGTGAAAACGGGAAAAAACAGGAGAAAACCGTAAAGATGGCTTGATGGTATTTTTTATTGTAAAATTTGTTGTTTCTAATCTTGTTATCATAAAGAAATTGCCCATCGGACAGTAACTCCTATCGACATGAGATGTACGGGAGAAGAGAGTAGAGCTTTAGGACTTTTCCCGTTTTGACGAGAGCTTTCCCAGATTGGATTTCCGGTTATTGTACCGTTTTCGGAATATTGAAGGAACGGTTTTTCGTTTGCCGTGTCATGGATTTTTCGGACGCCATATTCTCCGTAAATACCTGCATATATGTTACGGTGTGCTCCGAGATGCCATTTCCATCCTATTTCTGCAAATGGAGAAAGCGAGTATTTTAACTTTAAGTCCGATTTGTTCCGGGCTGCCGGATAGTTTCCGAATCCATGATTCGTAAGGTCTGTGTATTCGATATCTTCATAGGGGAAATACGCCGAAGTTTTTAATGCGGAATATCGATTATTGCGGGTTGCTGTTATCGGTATCCCTATTTTTATACCGGCTTTTGCGTATATTCCCGAATGGTTGTCGGATTGTAACTGGAAAAATATGGGAATATTCAGATAGAGGGCTTTTTGCTCTTCTTGAAAATCGGTATAGGTAAATCTGAAATCGAATGTATTTTGTTCAGAACTTCCGTCCGGTATTGAATTGGAAAGTACGGTATAATTATCAGAGTATCGGTCAATGTTGACTTTTGATCGGTATAGAGATAATTCGGTACCTGTACCGATTCCCCAGAGATCGGTTATCTTTAATAAATAACCGAGATTGAGAGATGCTCCTCCTTGAGGTTTGAATTTCCCTTCGGATACAGAATAATGTAATGCCGATATTCCACCTGATATTCCGACCGAAATTTCATTACGTCCCGGTTGTGCCGACGAGGTTATGAAAATAAGGCAGAAGATCATGGCAAGATATGTTTTTCTCATGGGATACATATTACTTTTATTTCTCGGGATATGCCTTCCTGTGTTGTTATTTTAACGATATAGCTTCCGGGAGTGTCGGATAGTGTAAATTTTACCGAGTTGCCGATCGCCGAAATGGTTTTGGTTTTCCCGGAAAGATCGGTGATTGTTATTTCGACTTTATTATTTTCTTTTTGCGAATCGATATATAATTTGATTTCTTCTCCAGCTTTTATCGGATTCGGATAGAGACGTATTTCGTCACCTGTGATTTGTATTTGTTTTTCACAGCTTGAGAGAGAAACGCCTTCGTCCGTAGTTACCAAAATGTGGTATTTGTCAGAACTTTGATGGTCGTCGGGTAATTTGATATAGGGTATTCCTGAACTTAAATAGTGATTATTCCGATACCAGACAAAGTCGGTAAAATGTAATCCGTTATTGTTTTCAGGATTGTTGATAACGGAAAGGACATCATTCCATCGTAATAAAAGTATGTTGTTTGGTAATTTAAACAGATTGACAGAAAATTCTTGCGTGTTTTCTTTGCTTTCTGAAATTATGGTTACCGGCTGATTGAATTTGCCTCCTTCCTCGACATTTATTTCTGCTGTTCCGGATATTTGGTCTCCCATTATTATCGTAGCTCCGGGATGGGCTTCGATCTCGATCCGGGCGGAGTTTATATCGCAATCGAGAGGTATATTTAAAGTATTTTCTTGAGAGATTTCTACATCCTCACCGTTGATTTTCAACGAACGTATTCGTGCTTCGAAACTTTCTGTTTTCAGAAAAAAAGTTTCGGGATCACTCAGGGCACTGGCTCCATCGGGATAGATCGCTTCAATGGTATAGGTATAGTTGTTGCCTTGGGATAATTCTTTGTCTGTTATTATCGTGTCGGTCGTTAATTCCGGAGTGATATTCGTGCCATCTCTGTATATGCGAAAGTCGGGACGGTTAAACCGGATAGGAATAGAAGAACATGTTTTCGTATTTGTTTTTTGTAATAGTGCAGACCGGGGTACGGTTTGCCATTGTATTTGCGAATTTTCATCTGAGTTTTTATTCTTGACAGACCGTTTTTTTATTTCTTGTTGAGGAGGGACAACATAGCTTTGCTTTAGGGAAGAGATTCCGACTTGCAAGAAAAAGTTGTGGTCTTTATCGCTGTGTTGAGTCAGGGTTTTCCAGTTTTGCCCATCGGTAGAGTATATGTTCCCCTTTTGTGTTATAGGAACAGCGTTGTCTGTCGCTGCCGGACTATTCGTATATGATTCTGCGTATATAGAAACGGTCAAAGCTGCATCTTTTTTGATAGTGACCGGCTTGAGCAGTTTTACTTCTATTATTTGATCTTTATCTGTCGGATCGATTTTTTGCTGGTAGGAGAAGTTCCCTTGATCGATATGAAGACTGTAAGTTGCTCCTTCAACTGAAAGGAATGTGACGGATTCCAGTGTGTACCCGTCTATTTCTTGTAAGTCGTCGGTAGTCCAGCGTTGTCCGAAATAGAACGGTATTTGCTGATTGTCTTTATCTCTTAATTGCATTCTGTAAAAGTCGGTTGCATTTCCCCAAAATATTTTTTGTCGGGATATCGGCATTTGCCACTCTATTTGCAGTTCGGTTTCGTCAGTTCGTTTTATCGAAATATTTTTTGGAGGAAGTATGTCATATACATATATAGTTGCCGTATTTCCCGAGTCGGAAGCTTTGTTGTCTGCATATATTGCAGTGACGTCATAGTGATGTATGCCTACAGGCAATGCTGTTTCTGAGAAACTTGTCGAGGTCGTTGTACCTATTTCGGTACTGTTTCGGTATATCTTGTAGCGGACAGGTTGCTCGTCTCCTTTGGGTGCTTCCCAATTTACGATAGACCTTTTTTCTTCAGATGACCATTTGGCAGAGACTTGTTCGGGTACTGCTTTAGGAGGGAATGCGTAACGTCCGTCAAGATACTCGACTCCCGATCCGATAGGATCTAGATATTTGTCGATTCTTTGATCATCGGCTGTTCCGCATTGATCCCAGAAAAGAGCTAATTTTCCGAATAGATTCCGTCCTTCTTTACGGTCGGTACAATTTGCATTTCCTCCGGTCAGAAATCCTGTTATGCGTTTGTTCTGATCGAATAACGGAGCGCCGGATGATCCGCCTTCTGTCACTCCATGTCCGTTGGCGGTACTCTTGAATATAACGTTCCAGTGTCCGTCCTGCAACCCTTGCGTCGATCCGGATTTCCAAGTGTCTGATACTGCCGGTTGGTCATAAGTCGATATTTTTTTTACATCGCCTTGCGGGTGATGTATGCAGACTCCCGATTGAGGAGCTATATTCCGGCGATCCCATCCGTTATAGTATGCGTTCAGATTGTCCGGTATTTTCCCGTTTAATAATAGCAACGCTCCGTCAACACCATTCTCCAAAGGAACTCCGGCAATGTATGTGCATCCGATCATCGATACCGGAGATGTGGAGATGTCGCTCCCGCATCTTGTATTTTCATATCGGAAAAAGAATTGGGACTGAGACAGATCGGACGCAGAGGCTTGTTCTTTAGATGAAAGCAGGCAGTGGAATGCTGTCAATAAATAAGGTTTGAGGTCTTCTTTTGTATTGTTAAGGATAGACCCGGTACATAAGAAACTGCTGGTACCTATCGGTATAATCATTTTGACGACACCGTTCTTATGATCTTGCCATTGTTCCCCTTCTTCACAGTTGATGTCAACCATACAGCTGCCAGATAGACTTTCACTGTAAGAGTCTTTAATGCTTAAATAGTTGTATCCGTATCCTATTTCTTCGATTTCGATTTCCGGATTTTGAGGGAATTCGTCACCTTCAGGGGCAACATATTCGAGGATTATATCGTCTCCTGCAACGAATTCGGTTGCAAACTTCCCTTTTCCGGAGTGAGTTTTGTGTGTATAAGCTCCCAATATATGAGTATGCGCAGAGTTATATATGAATAGCTTGCTTCCGATCGGGAGATTGAATTTTTTATAATAAAGAGAGATTGCCTTGGCCTTATTTGCCATGATCCGGAGTTGCCAGATGCGTTCTCCTCCCGGAAGAGTACTCCATACTCCGGAATTTTCAGGAGAAAAAGAGGCCGGGAGCAATACTGCCACACGAGGAGGTAAGAATTCCTCTTTCATGCGTTCATCATCTGCCTTTAGATCATCGAGTGAAAAAGGGATATATATGTTTTTGATTCCATTTTTTTTGTTTTGAAGGCTTCTTGTCTTTTGGGATGCAGAATACATGAAACTGGGCGGAGTACCTCCCTCGCTTATTTGTGCGTATGAAGAAAAAACGGTTGCAGAAAATAGGATGATTGTGACCCATAAAAAATATAATGTTTTATGGGTCGACAGGGTATAATATTTCTTGTTTTGCGACATCTGTTATTTATCCTTTTTCTGGTTACGATGCCCCCATCGTTTCTTTTTCTTCAGTAGATTTTCAAAGAAAAGCCTTAATCCGATAAAACGGGTATAGTCTCGTTGTACGTCCATCGCTCGAGGATCGCTGAAAAAAGAGAGTTGACTTTCTTTCCCAAATTGTTCGGGATAGAGGACGACTATGTTATTTCCGGCAAAATATTTGGATAAAAATGACGGAAGTTTGTCGAATTCGGTATTATAGGATACGGAAGTATGTCTTGCACTTACAATGATGAACAAATCATCTTGCAAGACGATTCCGGTTAACATAAGAATATCTTCCCAACTATCCAATATCTCGAATTCATTTCGGATGTTGTATTTTCCTTTACGGAGTATGGCTTTTAATTGTATTATAGTATTGGGGTGAGCATAGAATATCGCCCGGCATCCGATTTGTTTTGCCATATTGGCCACTCTGTCAACCCATTTAACGAATCCGGTTTCAAATTCTGCTTTTTCAGGAACGGCTATGACAATGCGTGTTACCGTATTGACTGGAATGGTGCATTTGGTGATCGCAACCATTTTGTTTGTTCCTTTTAGTAAACTCTCGGTTTTTGTTCCGAAAAAACTATCTACGATGTTGGCTTTGTGATGCAATCCGATAACTATTTCCGAGATATTTTTTTCTTTCATTGTGTGAATGATACCACTTGCGATATTCATATCGTACCGAGCTATGGTTTCCATTTCGACATCTGCGGATGAAGCTATCTTGGCTGCTTTTTGCAAAGCATTTTTGGCATTGAATCCGTTGTCTTGCGATTTGTCATCGGTGACATTTATTGCATATAAAGGTGTTTTCTTTTTCGGATTTTTCAATAGTATTGCCAAATTTACAAGGTTTTCTATAGTATCGGGATTTGCTATCGGAATCAGAATGCGTTCTTCTCCCGTATCTATTTTGTCTTTAAGATAGTCGTCTTGTTGTTGCTTGGTTACAAGTTCGCGTGCGGCTTTTTCGGTTACGAAAGAACTGATAGTACATGTTACGAGAATCATGATAACTGTTCCGTTCAATACGTTAGAATTGAATAATCCGAGGTCATATCCTATAAGTACGGCGGCTAAAGTCGCTGCTGCTTGTGCATTACTGAGTCCGAAAATCATATTTCGGTCAACTTTCGGAAGTTTAAATGTTTTTTGAGTAAACCATGCCGCTATCCATTTGGATGCCGTAGCAACGATTGACATATTGATTGCTACTATGATGGCCTCTGTACTGCTGAATACGCCGTGCAGATTGATCAACATTCCGACACCGATGAGGAAATAGGGAATAAAAAGTGCATTTCCTACAAATTCTATCCGGTTCATTAGAGGAGAAACAGCCGGAATAAATCGATTGAGTACGACACCGGCAAAAAATGCTCCGATAATTGCTTCGAGTCCGGCTAGTTGTGCCATGAATGATGCAGAGAACACTAAAGCTAATACAAAAATATATTGGGATACATTGTCGTCGTATTTTTTGAAAAACCACCGGGTAATGCGAGGAAAGGAATATATGATAATGGTACAATAAATCGTTATTGATATTAAAAGACGAATCCAGAATATCTCATTGATTTCGCCTTGCTGCATTCCTGCAATTACGGCAAGGATGATAAGCGCTCCTAATACGGTAATGATAGTGCCGGCAATGGTCGTTGTGACAGATGTGGCCCGTGGTATGCCATAGCGACTTACGATCGGATAGGCTACCAAGGTGTGAGAGGCGTACATGCTTGCCAGCAAGATAGAGGTTTCCAGATTGAAGTGTAGGGTATAATAGCTGATTGTCGTCCCTAATATCATCGGGATAAAAAAAGTATATAGTCCGAATACGATACCTTGCGTTTTATTTTTCTTGAAATCGTTAATATCCATTTCAAGGCCGGCTAAAAACATCAGGTAAAGAAGACCTACATTCCCGAATATCTGGAAACTGCTGTCTCGTTCGAGTAATCCGAATCCATGAGGACCTATTATCATCCCGGCAATGATCAGTCCGATGATGTGAGGAATCCGGAATCGGTTAAGGAGTAATGGAGCAAAGAGAATGATAGTTAATACGATAAAGAATATCAGTACCGGATTTGTAAATGGTAGGGCTGGTATTATATTTTCTATGTTCATACTAACTTTTTGTTTGTTGTGAGAAAATACTTTGTGATTTCTCAAAGAGTGTCCGAAAAAAAATCAGACTGGCTAAAATTCTTTACAAAAGTACAAAAAAGAGGATTAAAAATGAAAAGATATTAGAAATTGTAAATATGAGGATCGATTTATTGTAGATTTTCTTCTTTTTATATGGATAATCGTGCAAAATGTTTTAATTTTGCGGCATGAACGTGTATTATTGTTATTGAAATATAAAAAAATACCGAACAAAAGAAACTGTATTTAATAGGTTATAAATAAACAAAGAAATGAAAGTAGCTATTGTTGGTGCAAGCGGTGCGGTAGGCCAGGAGTTTCTCCGTGTATTGGACGAAAGAAATTTTCCGGTAGATGAATTGTTGTTGTTCGGCTCTTCTCGTAGTGCCGGATCTGAATATGTTTTCCGGAATAAAAAAATTGTAGTGAAGGAGCTGAAGCATAATGACGATTTTAAAGGCGTGGACATTGCTTTTACTTCTGCCGGTGCAGGAACATCAAAAGAGTTTGAATCGACGATTACGAAATATGGAGCTGTGATGATCGATAACTCGAGCGCTTTTCGTATGGATGACGATGTGCCTTTGGTAGTTCCGGAGGTGAATGGGCCGGATGCAAAAATTCGTCCTCGAGGAGTAATTGCTAATCCGAATTGTACGACAATTCAGATGGTTGTAGCATTGAAAGCTATCGAGGATTTGTCTCATATAAAGGCCGTACATGTAGCTACGTATCAGGCTGCCAGCGGTGCTGGAGCATCGGCAATGGCAGAGTTGGTTCATCAATATGAAGAGTTGATGAAGGGAGATAAACCGACGATAGAGAAATTTTATTATCAGTTGGCATATAACGTAATTCCTCAGGTAGATGTGTTTACCGATACATTGTATACGAAGGAGGAGATGAAAATGTACAACGAGACGCGGAAAATTATGCATTCAGATGTGAAAGTGAGTGCTATGTGCGTACGTGTTCCGGTTATGCGTGCTCATTCAGAGTCTATTTGGGTAGAAACCGAGCGTCCTATTTCGGTTGCTGAGGCACGTGAGGCATTTTCTAAAGCGGAGGGCGTTGTTTTAATGGATGATCTTGCAAACAAGATATATCCTATGCCGCTCGATATTGCTGGAAAAGATCCTGTGTATGTCGGTCGTGTGCGTGAGGATCTTGCTAATCCGAACGGGTTGACATTTTGGACTGTGAGTGATCAGATAAAGAAAGGTGCTGCACTGAACGCTGTACAGATTGCCGAGTATTTGATCCGGGAAAATGCTCTTTGATAAGAAACAGATTAGTCATAACATAACAATTAGCTGATGCGAGGCGACTCATCATATGAGTCGCCTCGCATTGCTTAGAAAAGGTTTTTATATCGTAGAAGAGTTCTTTGTCGGATTGCCATTCTTTTTGAAGATTTATTTCGGATACTTTCTTTTGAGTATGTTTTGTCGTTTTTATGAGGATAATAGAGGGTTACCTGACGAGCGAAAACGAGAAAACAGCCCGAGAGAAAATGTAAAAATGACTTGATATTATTTTCTGCATCGGAAAATAGAGGCAGGCTTTTAATTTATTGGAAAAGAAATATTATCTTTCGGTCTGTTTTCGGTTCTTTTCCTTCTTTTTGTTTCATTGTTTGAGAAGACTTCGGTGTTTGTGACTTATGAAACCGAATATTCTTAGAAAAAGAGGCCAAAAGATTTTCTCAAAATAAATTAAAAACAGTTTCTAAAAACCTAACTTATGGAAAAAGGAAATTATCCTACCGATTTGGATAGTCTTTTTAGAATAATAGATGAAGAGATTTGTTGTTCGGAGGATTCCAAAAAAACTTTGATCGGTATAACTACATATACGAAAGAGGGGGCTTCTTGTGTCGCTAATCTTTATGTAAATTCGGTTATTCAGGCCGGCGGCAGCCCGGTACTTATTCCATTGTGTGATGATATTGCCTTGTTGTCGGGGATTGTAGCTCGTTTGGACGGGTTGCTTCTAACAGGAGGAGGGGATATTTCACCTTTGTTTTTGAATGAAGAGCCTCATCCGAAACTTCAAGATGTGGATTTGTCTCGGGATTGTTGGGAGATTGCAGTGTTACGTATGGCTTCTTTAAGGCAAATTCCGATCTTTGGAATTTGTAGAGGACATCAGTTGATTAATGCTGTGTTCGGAGGAAAAAATTATCAGGATATTCCGAGCCAACATTTAGGAGAGGCCATTCAGCATTCTCAGAAACAGCCCCGCGAATTCGTGTCGCATACGGTTACCGTAAAGCTGGATACTTTGTTGGCTTCATTGATCGGTGAGGGACGTATAGCTGTAAATTCTATTCATCATCAAGGGGTGTGGGAAATTGCTCCGGGATTTATCGAGAGCGCAGTTGCGCCTGATGGTGTCAATGAAGGCATGGAGTCTAAAACAGCGTCTATTTTTAGTGTGCAGTGGCATCCTGAAGGTTTGGTGTGTGCCGGCAATAAGAAGATGTTGAATTTGTTTGTTCATTTGGTTAAAGAGGCGGAAATATATGCTCGAGCGAAAAATTTTCATCTTCGACATGTCTCATTAGATTCTCATTGTGATACTCCTATGTTTTTCCCTGAAAAGATAGATATCGGGGTTAGGGATACACGCTTGAAGGTCGATTTGTCTAAAATGAGAGACGGACAGATCGATGCGGAATGTATGGTGGCTTATTTGCCTCAGAAGGAACGGGATGATGTTGCTCTTGAAGCTGCTACCCGAAAGGCTGATGCTATATTGAATGAATTGAAACGCCAGATTTCCGTACATCAGGATAGGGTCGGACAGGCATTTTCAAGAAAAGATCTTATTGAGTTGAAACAAGCTGGGAAGAAGGCTATTTTCTTGGGGATTGAAAATGGGTATGCTATCGGAAAAGATATTTCTAATTTGTCTCGTTTCAGGGATATGGGAGTCGTATATATGACTCTGTGTCATAATGGGAATAACGACATTTGCGATTCTGCCAGCGGTGAACCTGAGCATAATGGATTGAGTGATTTCGGGAAAAGTGTGGTGCGAGAGATGAATCGGATAGGAATGATGGTGGATCTTTCTCATGCTTCGGAAAAATCTTTTTATGATGCGTTGGAAGTGAGTTCAGCTCCGATTATAGCATCGCATTCATCATGCCGTGCTATTTGTGACCATCGGCGAAATTTGACCGATGAGCAGATCGTTGCTTTAGCCCGCCACGGAGGTGTTGTCCAGATTTGTTTGTATTTGAATTTTCTCACTTCAAAGGAGAATACTGATGTAAAATGTATCGTAGAGCATATCAATCATGTTGTAAAACTGGTGGGTGTGGATTATGTCGGCATTGGCTCTGATTTTGACGGAGGAGGGGGAATTCCGGGATGTGATGCCGCAAATGAGTTGATAAATATTACTAAAGAATTGATTCGGCAGGGATATTCGGAGAACGATCTTGCAAAAATATGGGGAGGGAACTTTTTGCGTGTGATGGATCAGGTGCAACGGGTTTATTGATCTTACCCCTTAAAAAGTGTAAACAAACGGATCGTTTTACTGTATTCGTAGAAAAATCCTGTATCTTTACAAGGTTTTCTTGCTTATGAAAGACGGTGTCTGTTCTAAAAAGAAATAAGATGTCTATAAATATGTTTAACCGAAAACGAATGTTCGTCCCTCTTCTCTGTGTAGCGGGACTATTGTTGTTTCAATTGGTTTCTTGTAAAAATAAAACTGTTTCGTCATCTGTTCAAGAGAGTGTCCCTGTTGTCGATGTCCCTGTTTTTAATGCAGATAGTGCGTATGCATATATGCAAAAGCAAGTAGATTTCGGGTATCGGATACCTAATACTCCGGAACATTTGGCTACGGCTTCTTATCTGGCTTCGGAATTGAACCGTCATGGTGCGGAGGTACAGGTGCAGGATGCAGATGTGGTTGCTTTTGACGGGACTGTATTACATGCGAAGAACATAATAGGAATTTTTAGTCCTGAGAAAACGGATCGGATATTGCTGTTCGCACATTGGGATAGTCGTCCTTTTGCCGATAATGACCCGGATGAGGCGAATCATCGGAAGCCTGTTTTGGGGGCTAACGATGGAGCCAGTGGCGTGGGAGCTTTGCTTGAAATTGCCCGGCAGATCGGAATGAAGTCTCCTCAAGTGGGTGTAGATATTATCTTTTTCGATGCAGAAGATTACGGTCAACCCTATTTTTCGACTCATTCTGAAGTGCAGGATTCTTGGGCATTGGGTACTCAATATTGGGTGCGTCGCCCGCATCGTCCCGGTTATCGGGCACGTTTCGGAATTTTGTTGGATATGGTAGGCGGGGAAAATGCTGTTTTTGCTCGTGAAAAAGCTTCATTACAGTATGCTCCGGGGATTGTTGATAAAGTTTGGAAGAAAGCACAGTCTTTAGGTTATGGGAAATATTTTTCCGATAATGAGGGGGGATACATTATCGATGATCATGTATATGTCAATAAAATGGGCATTCCGAGTATCGATATAATACAGTATGATGCATCTTCTGATTCGGGATTTAATTCGCAGTGGCATACGGTACACGATACGATGGATCATATCGATAAGGAGACTTTAAAGGCTGTCGGACAGACTGTATTGGCAGTTATATATAATGAGTAAATTAATGAACGGGATATGAAAACTATAAATGAATTACAGGATGAAATTGTAGAAGAGTTCTCGGCTTTTGACGATTGGATGGACAAATATGCTTTGTTGATCGACTTGGGCAACTCTTTGAAACCTTTGGATGAAAAATATAAAACCGAGAATAATCTGATTGAAGGATGCCAGAGCCGCGTGTGGCTACAGGCTGATTATAAAGATGGAAAGGTCTTTTTCCAAGGGGAAAGCGATGCTGTGATTGTGAAAGGTCTGGTTTCGTTGCTTATAAATGTTCTTTCGGGTCATACACCGGATGAAATATTGAATTCGGAATTGTATTTTATCGAGAAAATCGGTCTGAAGGAGCATTTGTCTCCGACCCGTTCAAACGGACTGTTGTCGATGGTGAAGCAGATGCATCTTTATGCGTTAGCTTTTAAAGTCAAGAATGAGAAATAACTACTTAAAATAATTATTTAACTATAAATCTTACATTATGTTTAAAAAGCACCCTAAAGGATTAATTGCCGCGGCTCTTGCCAATATGGGAGAACGTTTTGGCTTTTATATTATGATGGCAATTCTGACGTTGTTTATTTCTGCAAAGTTCGGATTGTCTGAGACTACGACCGGATATATTTATTCTGCGTTTTATGCTTCGATCTATATACTTGCATTGGTGGGAGGAGTGATTGCCGATAAGACAAAGAATTTTAAGGGAACGATTCTTGCCGGTTTGATTATGATGGCTGTTGGTTACCTTATTATCGCTATTCCTACCCCGACTCCTGTTCCGAGTTTAGGGCTTTATCTGGCACTTACATGTTTCGGATTATTGGTAATTGCTTTCGGGAATGGTCTATTTAAAGGAAATTTGCAAGCATTGGTCGGTCAGATGTATGATAATCCGAAATATTCGAGTTTACGTGATTCGGGATTCCAGATTTTCTATATGTTTATCAATATCGGGGGATTTTTTGCTCCGTGGATTGCAATCGGAGTGAGAAACTGGTGGCTGAAAGTAAACCATTTTGATTATGATGCATCGTTACCCGAGCTTTGTCATCAGTATTTAGAGCAAGGAAGCAGTATGCCTGCACAGGCTATGGATAATCTGAACACTTTAGCTAATAACGTTTGCCTGGATGGTACGCAGGTAACAGATATGAATGTATTTGTGAACAGTTATCTGGATGTGTTTAACCGGGGATTTCAGTATGCTTTTATGGCAGCAATCGTGGCTATGTTGATTTCTTTGGTTATTTATGTGGTAAATAAGAACCGTTTCCCAGATCCGGCTAAAAAAGAGAACAGCAATGCTGATACAGTTTCTGCGGTGAGCAGAGAAGATATAAAAATGAGTGCCACAGAAATAAAACAACGTATTTATGCTCTGTTTGCCGTGTTCGGTGTGGTTATATTCTTTTGGTTGTCTTTTCATCAGAATGGATATTCGTTGACGTATTTTGCCCGGGATTATGTGGACCTGAGTGTAATAAATATTGATTTAGGGTTTACTCAGATTAAGGGAGCGGAAATATTTCAATGTGTAAATCCGTTTTTTGTTGTAGCTCTTACTCCATTGATCATGTGGTTTTTCGGGATGTTGAAGGCAAAAGGGAAAGAACCTTCTACTCCGATGAAGATCGCTATCGGTATGGGTATAGCAGCATTGGCGTATGTCTTTTTGATGGTATTCTCTTTAACTTTGCCGGCAAAGGATGCTTTAAGTTCAATGACTACTGCAGAAATTGACGCAATTCGGGTGACTCCATGGATTATGATCGGTTTGTATTTTATTCTTACCGTGGCGGAGTTGTTCATTTCTCCGCTAGGATTATCTTTCGTATCGAAAGTAGCACCTCCCCATTTGCAGGGATTGATGCAGGGATGTTGGCTTGCTGCGACAGCAGTAGGTAACTCCTTGTTGTTCATCGGAGGTATTTTATATACTACTGTGCCGATTTGGGCTTGTTGGTTAGTGTTTGTCGGTGCGACTGCCGCATCGATGATTGTGATGCTTTCTATGGTGAAGTGGTTGGAACGTGTAGCTAATTAACAGATATAATAATGTGATTAACGATTGAGTATTGTGGTATTTCTTAAGAGATACTCATTACTCAATCGTTTTTATTTGGGTCGGTATGAGAACTTCCGGAAAGTTATGGATAGGGAAATCGGCGGGAGAGGTAATACAAGGAGAAAACAGCTTTGATATTATCCGGTATTTTTTGTCTTTTGCCGTACTGGTCGGTCATTTTAGGGTGATTACCGGAATTCCGTATTATTTCCCGATGAGTTCTGTGGATGCGGTACATGGATTTTTTATTTTAAGCGGTTTTCTTGTTTTTTATAGTTATATGCGTAATCCCGATATCCGTCATTATACAGAGAGACGGACTCGTCGGATATTGCCTCCCTATGTTTTTATTGTGACTTTGTGTTGGATGGGGGGAGTATTGGTCTCTACTCTTCCTGTGGGAGAATATTTGTTCTCGGCTCAGTTATGGAAATATATTGTGGCAAATTATTCTTTTCTTAATTTTATTGAGCCTGCTTTGCCCGGCTGTTTTCAGGGTGAAGCCGTAAACGGTTCTCTATGGACGATGAAGGTGGAAATTCTGTTATATATAACAGTGCCGATAGTATATTATTTGATGAAAAGGTTTCGGCCTTTTCCTGTTTTTATTGTCATATTTATATTTTCTACATTATATAATGAATTATTTTATTATTTGAATGAGAAAACGGGGAATGAAATATTCGGAATTTTGAAAAGACAGGTGGGCGGGCAACTCCTTTATTTTTATTCCGGAACATTGGTTTTGCTGTGTTTTGATTATTTCCGTAGATATATTAAGTTTTTGTTCCCGGTTGCAGTATTGGTGTGCTATTTTAGATATGATGTGCCTTTATTGATATATGTTGAGCCATTAGCTTTTGCTGTGGTGCTTATCGGGTGTGCGTATTATATAAAATGGTTTGTTTTTATGCGTAAGTTCGGAAATGTAGCATACGGAATCTATTTGTTTCATTTTCCGGTTATCCAGCTCTCTGTTTGGTTGGGTATTAATGAAAAAAGTCATATTCTTTGTTTTGCTTTTTGCGTTGTGGGTACGTTGCTTCTTTCTGTTTTATCGTGGCTTTTGCTGGAAAAACCGATTCTTTCCAATAGGATGTTTTCTTCTAAATAGTTTTCTACTTTTGAGAATGGATTTATCATTAGAGATTCAGAACAGTTCGAGCTGTCGTTCGAGAAGCTGGAAGGTCATTCGGTGATAAGGTGTAGTTCCGAATTCTCGGATTGCGGTTCGATGAGCCTTAGTGGGATAACCTTTGTTTTTATCCCAGTTATATTGTGGATATTGCTCATGAAGGACATTCATATAATCGTCTCGATATGTTTTTGCTAACACGGATGCTGCTGCGATTGATAGAAAACGTCCGTCTCCTTTTATTTCACAACTATGCGGAATATTTTGGTACGGTTTGAATCGGTTGCCGTCGATTAGAAGATACTCGGGGCGTACTGATAATTGTTCGATGGCACGATGCATTGCAAGGAAAGATGCGTTCAGAATATTTATTTTGTCAATTTCTTCCGGTGATACGCAGCCTACAGCCCAAGCGATAGCTTCTTTTTCTATTAAAGGGCGGAGTTCATATCGTTGTTTTTCGGTCAGTTTCTTTGAGTCGTTTAATGTCTCGCATGTGAAATTGGATGGTAAAATGACCGCTGCTGCATATACAGCACCGGCCAGACAACCGCGGCCGGCTTCATCGCATCCGGCTTCGACAACATTTTTATTTTTGTATTGTAGTAGCATTATCTGTTTATATTATTATTTCGATATTGAGCTTGATAAACCATTGTCCATTTTCTTTCTCGACAAATCCGAATTTATGTGTTTTACTATTTCCCATAGATAGTTTTGCGTTTTGATAAAGATATCTGTCAAATTCAGTTCGTTTTGTTGAATCAAGTAGTTCGATTTCTCCGCATGTGTCGATTATGGCAAATGTCCGAGTGTGTCCGTATCCTCGATAGCGTTTTGTCGATCGTAAGCCTGTGGCTAAAGCATATAAAAGTTGTTGTACTTTGTATTCGTAAAAATTGTTTTTGTAAATTAACTCCTCTTTTATTTTATAAGGGTTAGTATTTTTTATTTCGGTTATTATTTCAGGGATTGCGGACAATCCGGTTGTGTAAAATAACCGTGTTATTTCTGCAAGTAATTTTGGGAAATGCAGGTCTATCATGCATAGATTTTCTAAAAAGAATTTGTTTTCGGCCGTTGTATATTTAAGTTTTCCTCCCAATCTGTAAATTTCTGTAAGCCGTTGCTGTACTTCTTGAGCTCCGTCAATTCTGTTGATACGATTGCTTTCAGGGTTGGAGAATTTAACATTCTGGATATCGTATTTCAGATTGTTTGCTCGGTTGGCAGGCAATATGTTCCATTTGGATTTTATACAAACAGTAATTTCTTGGCGTTGAGCGATCTCTTTTTCCGGATCGAAATAAATGACAGAAAAATCGCTTTTGTCATCTGCTGTGCTTTGAAACCATGTATAATGAAGAGTTTCGAGAATAGGATCACAGTTTGAAACGGAATAATCGCTTTCTTTTGTCTCTTGTAAGGTCGAAAGAATTTCTGTAGCAGCATTTTTACATTTTATACGAGGCATTCTTTGAGTCTCTTCACCCCGTCTGACTAAGACTTCTGTCGGTGTCAGTTGATATGTTATTTTTCCGCATTCGTCGTTTCTTATAAGTTTTGAAACCGGATAGAAAGAGTATTCGTTTTGAAAATTATCTTTGTAAAAATAAATATTTCCTTCATTGATTATATGTAGTAAAGCATACGCTTTAGCCCATTCTGTTTGGTTTCCTATAAGCTGCATAAAGATAAAATTTGGAGTGTTCATGAACAAAAATACAAGATATTTTGTTTATCTTATACTTCGTGAGAGAAAAATGAAGGTTTGCCGATCGAAAAATTGATTCGATGAGGTTTGGTTGATTTTATGTAATTTGTTGTGTTGTTATTTAGTTTGATTTAAAGTTGGAAGATGGAGGACGATTCTGTAGTGGGATTGTCCTCTTTTCTTTAAATGTACAGATTTTTTTCTCGTTATTTTTATTTTTGAGTTTTTGATGTGCATTAGAAAGAGTGTGAAGTTGCGAGAATTTTATTCTCTTTTTATTTGGTTTCTAATGATTTAGTGGTTATCTTTGCATCGTTTTTGATGGTAAAATAGGCCGGTGCACTTATGTAACTATTTGATAGGCAGGGTGTAATGGCTATTTTGGCGTCTTTTACGTAGAAATAAAAAATTGCGATTTATAAATTTAAAGATTAAAAAAAGTTCTAAGAAATGCCTACAATTCAGCAATTAGTAAGAAAAGGACGGGTTGTTTTGGAAGACAAAAGTAAATCTCCTGCATTGGATTCATGTCCTCAAAGACGTGGGGTTTGTGTCAGGGTTTATACTACGACTCCCAAGAAGCCTAACTCTGCAATGCGTAAAGTAGCAAGGGTGCGTTTGACAAATGGTAAAGAGGTTAACTCTTATATTCCGGGAGAAGGACACAATTTGCAAGAACACTCTATCGTATTGGTACGGGGTGGTCGTGTGAAAGACCTTCCGGGTGTGCGTTATCACATTGTTCGCGGTACTTTGGATACTGCAGGTGTTGGTGGCCGTACGCAACGCCGCTCAAAATACGGTGCTAAGAGACCGAAACCGGGTGCTCCTGCAGCAAAAGGTAAAAAGTAATTTTGTCGAGGGACAAAGAAGAGAATTTAAAATTAGTGTAAAACGCTAGTTTGAGTTTATTGGATAGGCTGATTAGGTTGAGTAAATAAAGCCGGCGGGCTTTGTTGAAGATGTGATAAGCAACCAAAAACAAGAACAACAATTTTTTGTAAAAATGAGAAAAGCAAAACCAAAGAAACGGGTCGTTCTTCCTGATCCGGTCTTCAGTGATGTTAAGGTTACGAAGTTTGTTAACCATTTAATGTATGATGGCAAGAAAAATGTTGCCTATACGATTTTCTATACTGCTTTGGAAAATGTAAAGACGAAATTGTCTGATGACGAAAAATCGGCTCTTGAAATTTGGAAAAAAGCATTGGAAAATATTACTCCTCAAGTAGAGGTGAAATCTCGCCGTGTGGGTGGTGCTACATTTCAAGTTCCTACGGAAATCCGCCCCGATCGTAAAGAATCTATTTCAATGAAAAATTTAATACAGTATGCCCGTAAAAGAGGCGGTAAGACGATGGCAGACAAGTTGGCTGCAGAAATCGTTGACGCTTATAATGAACAGGGCGGAGCTTTCAAACGGAAAGAAGATATGCACAAAATGGCCGAGGCTAACCGTGCATTTGCTCACTTTAGATTTTAATTGAAAATAAACAAGGAATACAACGATGGCAAAAGCTGATGAATTATTGAAATATACCAGAAATATTGGTATTATGGCACATATCGATGCCGGAAAGACTACGACTTCTGAACGTATTCTTTTCTATACCGGATTGACTCATAAAATCGGTGAGGTACATGACGGGGCAGCGACAATGGACTGGATGGAGCAGGAGCAGGAACGAGGTATTACGATTACCTCTGCTGCGACTACTACATGGTGGAATTATGCTGGAGATAAATTTAAGATAAACCTGATCGATACTCCGGGGCACGTGGATTTTACTGCAGAGGTAGAACGTTCGCTTCGTATATTGGATGGAGCTGTTGCTGCATTTTGTGCTGTAGGTGGTGTTGAGCCTCAGTCCGAAACAGTATGGCGTCAGGCTGATAAATATAATGTTCCGCGTATCGGTTATGTGAATAAAATGGACCGCTCAGGGGCAAACTTCTTTGAAGTAGTGCGTCAATTGAAAGATGTGCTCGGTGCAAACCCTTGCCCGATTGTTATTCCTATTGGAGCGGAAGAAACATTCAAGGGATTGATCGACCTGATCACTATGAAGGCTATTTATTGGCATGATGAGACGATGGGGGCGGATTTCAGCATTGAAGAAATTCCGGCAAGTTTAAAAGAAGAGGCTGAAGAATGGCGTGAAAAGATGCTTGAGAAAGCTGCGGAATGTGATGATGCATTGATGGAAAAATTCTTTGATGATCCTACTACGATTACGGAAGACGAAATACGTGCTGCTATCCGTAAAGGTACTTTGGCAATGCAAATCGTTCCGATGCTTTGTGGGTCTTCTTTCAAGAATAAAGGAGTTCAAACTTTGTTGAATGCCGTTTGTGCTTATTTGCCGAGTCCTGTAGATACGCCGGCTATCATTGGTCATGATCCTAATGATCCGGATAAAGAAATTTCAAGAAAACCGTCTTCAGAAGAACCGATGGCTGCTTTGGCGTTCAAAATAGCTGTCGATCCGTATGTGGGACGTCTTTGTTTCTTCCGTGTTTATTCTGGAGAAATCCCGGCCGGATCGTATGTGTTGAATACTCGTTCGGGTAAAAAAGAACGTGTATCTCGTTTGTTCCAGATGCATTCTAATAAACAAAATCCTAAGGACGTTATCGGTTGTGGTGATATCGGCGCCGGCGTTGGTTTTAAAGATATCCGTACCGGTGATACTCTATGTGCAGAAGATGCTCCGATTGTTCTTGAATCTATGGATTTCCCTGATCCGGTTATCGGTATTGCTGTTGAGCCTAAGACTCAAAAGGATATGGATAAACTTAGTCTCGGTTTGCAGAAATTGGCAGAAGAGGATCCAACCTTTACTGTTAAGTCTGATGAGGAAACAGGCCAGACGGTTATTAGTGGTATGGGTGAACTTCATCTTGATATTATCATTGATCGTCTGAAACGTGAATTCAAAGTTGAGTGTAATCAAGGTCGTCCTCAGGTATCCTATAAAGAAGCTATTACTCAACCGGTTGAGCTTCGCGAAGTTTATAAAAAGCAAACGGGTGGACGTGGTAAATTTGCTGATATTATCGTTCGTGTTGAACCTGCAGATCCTGATTTTGAAGGAAGTTTGCAGTTTGTCGATGAAGTGAAAGGTGGTAATATCCCCAAAGAATTCATCCCTTCTATCCAGAAAGGTTTTACTACGGCAATGAGAAATGGTGTATTGGCCGGATATCCGCTGGATCAGTTGAAGGTTACTGTAATCGACGGATCTTTCCATCCTGTGGATTCTGACCAGTTATCATTCGAGGTTTGTGCTATTCAAGCGTTTAAAAAAGCGTGTGAAAAAGCAAAACCCGTGTTGCTCGAGCCGATTATGAAGATCGAAGTTGTGACTCCGGAAGAAAGCATGGGTGATGTGATCTCTGACTTGAACAAGCGTCGTGGTCAGGTAGAGGGAATGGAATCAAGCCGTTCAGGTGCTCGTATCGTGAAAGCGAAAGCTCCTTTGGCAGAAATGTTCGGATATGTGACTTCTTTACGTACGATTACCTCAGGACGTGCAACATCTACTATGACGTTCTCTCATTATGCAGAGGTCAGCACAGCAATTGCAAAACAAGTATTGACTGAAGCTCAAGGACGCGTAGATTTATTATAAGATAATAAAAAAAGTAGCAGGTTAGCGAATGACTCTTAACCTGCTGCTTAATATGTTTTTAATTTTTCAAATCAATAAAACACGAATGAGTCAAAAAATTAGAATTAAATTGAAATCTTATGATCATAACTTGGTCGATAAATCGGCTGAGAAGATCGTAAAGACTGTGAAAGCAAGCGGGGCCGTTGTAAGCGGGCCTATACCTTTGCCTACACACAAACGTATTTTCACTGTAAACCGTTCGACTTTTGTCAATAAAAAGTCGAGAGAGCAGTTTGAATTGTCTTCTTACAAAAGACTGATCGATATTTACAGTTCTACTGCAAAGACTGTAGATGCATTGATGAAATTGGAATTGCCGAGCGGTGTAGAAGTAGAAATTAAAGTGTAATTTTTTAATTAAAGAGAAATGCCAGGATTATTAGGAAAAAAAATCGGAATGACATCCGTTTTCAGTGCTGATGGAAAAAATGTTCCATGCACTGTTATCGAAGTGGGTCCTTGTGTAGTTACTCAGATTAAAACTGTTGAAGTTGACGGTTATGAAGCTGTTCAGGTAGGTTTTGAAGATAAGAAAGAAAAACATACCAATAAACCAGAAATGGGACACTTCAAAAAGGCCGGAGTAACCCCCAAGAGACACTTGGCCGAGTTCAAGGGTTTTGAGACAGAGTACAAATTGGGAGATGTTATTTCTATCGATTTGTTCGCAGAAGATGATTTTGTCGATGTAGTCGGAACTTCGAAAGGAAAAGGTTACCAAGGTGTTGTAAAACGTCATGGTTTTGGAGGTGTTGGCCAAACAACTCATGGTCAGCATAACCGTTTGCGTGCTCCGGGTTCTATCGGTGCATGTTCTTATCCTGCCCGTGTGTTCAAAGGAACTCGTATGGCTGGTCAAACAGGTAATGAGAGAGTAACTGTACAAAACCTGCAAGTGTTAAAGGTAATACCAGAACATAATCTTTTGATGATCAAGGGTTCTGTACCGGGATGTAAAGGTTCAATCGTAATAATAGAAAAGTAATGGAACTGAGCGTATATAACATAAAAGGTGAAGATACAGGAAAAAAGGTTACGTTGAACGATGCTGTCTTCGGCATTGACGTTAACGAACATGCCATATACCTGGATGTGAAGCAGTTCATGGCTAATAAACGTCAGGGAACTCATAAATCTAAAGAGAGAAGCGAAATCTCGGGAAGTACCCGTAAATTGAAAAAACAAAAAGGTACTGGTGGTGCTCGTTCTGGAGATATCAATTCTCCGGTAATGGTAGGTGGTGCCCGTGTTTTCGGTCCGAAACCGAGAGATTATAGTTTCAAATTGAATAAAAAAGTGAAGGCTTTGGCTCGTAAATCGGCTTTGTCGTTGAAAGCTCAAGACAATGCTATTGTCGTGGTAGAAGACTTCTCTTTCGAAGCTCCTAAAACAAAAGAATTTGTTAGCGTTGCTAAAAACTTGCAACTTGCTGATAAAAAGTTGCTTTTAGTTTTAGCAGACCAAAATAAAAACGTATATTTGTCAGCTCGTAATGTCGTGAAGGCAAAAGTTGTAACAGTTTCTGAACTAAACACTTACAAAGTACTTGATTGTGCAAGTCTTGTTTTGACCGAAAGTTCAGTTGCTGCTATTAATAATTTTTAATGTAAAGGAGGCGAAATAATGGCAATTATTATTAAACCGATTGTTACAGAAAAGATGACTGCTATGGCTGATAAGTTGAATCGCTATGGCTTTGCAGTTTGTCCGGATGCCAATAAACAGCAAATTAAAAAAGCTGTTGAGGAAATGTATAATGTAACAGTTGTGGATGTAAATACAATGAACCACAAAGGCAAGAAGAAAAGCCGTTACACAAAAGCTGGTTTGATCGTAGGTAGAACTGCGTCATACAAAAAGGCCTTGGTTACATTGAAAGAAGGTGAATCGATTGATTTTTATAGCAATATTTAATTAAAAAATGGCAGTACGTAAATTAAAGCCCACAACACCGGGGCAGAGACACAAAATTATTGGTGCATTTGATAAAATCACTGCTAGTGCGCCAGAAAAGTCTCTTGTAGTTGGTTTCAGAAAATCGGGTGGACGTAACAACGAAGGTCATCTTACGATGCGTTATATCGGTGGCGGACACAAACGGAAGTACAGAATTATCGATTTCAAGAGAAATAAAGACGGTGTACCGGCAACTGTAAAAAGTATTGAATACGATCCGAACCGTTCGTCTCGTATCGCATTGCTTTATTATGTTGACGGTGAAAAACGCTACATTATTGCACCTAATGGTCTTGAAGTAGGCGCGACGGTTATGTCAGGTGATACTGCAGCTCCCGAGGTAGGAAATGCTTTGCCTTTGCAAAATATTCCTATCGGTACTGTAATTCACAACATCGAACTTCGTCCGGGTCAAGGAGCTGCATTGGTTCGTTCGGCCGGCGTTTTCGCTCAGTTGACTTCGCGAGAAGGAAAGTATGCAATTATCAAATTACCTTCTGGAGAGACGAGAAAGATCCTCTCTACATGTAAGGCTACGATTGGTAGTGTAGGTAACTCAGACCATGCATTGGAAAGATCAGGTAAAGCCGGTCGTTCTCGCTGGTTGGGTCGTCGTCCTCGTAACCGAGGTGTTTCTATGAACCCTGTCGATCACCCGATGGGTGGTGGTGAAGGTCGTTCATCAGGAGGACATCCGAGATCACGTAAAGGCTTATATGCAAAGGGCCTGAAGACGAGAGCTCCGAAGAAGCACTCTTCAAAGTATATTATTGAAAGAAGGAAAAAGTAATCTGATTAATTAAGCAACTATGAGTCGTTCGTTGAAAAAAGGCCCATATATCAGTGTGAAACTGGAAAAGAAAGTTTCGGCTATGGAAGAATCCGGCAAAAAGTCTGTTATCAAGACTTGGTCGAGAGCTTCTATGATTTCTCCGGATTTTGTAGGACATACTTTCGCAGTTCACAATGGTAATAAATTTATTCCCGTGTATGTTACTGAAAACATGGTAGGACACAAGTTAGGTGAATTTGCACCTACTCGTAATTTCCGTGGTCATGGCGGTAACAAAAAGAAATAAGGGTCAGTCGGGAATTTGAGAATTTCAAATAAAAAACAGAATTAAAAATGGGTGCAAGAAAAAAAATATCAGCCGATAAAAGAAAAGAAGCCCTGAAAACAAAGTACTTTGCTAAATTGAACAATGTACCTACTTCGCCCCGTAAAATGCGTTTGGTTGCAGATATGGTGAGAGGCATGGAGGTATTTAAGGCTTTAGGAGTACTGAAGTTTTCTTCTAAAGAAGCTTCTGCAAGACTGGAAAAATTATTGCGTTCTGCTATTGCTAACTGGGAGCAGAAGAATGAACGCAAAGCTGAAAGCGGAGAGCTTTACATTTCAGAAATCTACGTGGATTCTGCTGCAATGCTGAAAAGACTTCGTCCTGCTCCTCAAGGTAGAGGATATAGAATTCGTAAGCGTTCGAACCACGTAACTTTGTTTGTTGACACAATGAGTAAAAACGATAACCAAATTTAAGCAGGATGGGACAGAAAGTAAATCCGATAAGTAACCGTTTAGGAATCATCCGTGGATGGGATTCTAACTGGTATGGCGGCAAAAATTATGGAGACACGTTGCTGGAAGACAGCAAAATCCGTAAATATTTGAATGCCCGTCTTGCAAAAGCAAGTGTATCACGTATTGTGATAGAACGTACATTGAAATTGATCACTATAACCGTGTGCACAGCACGTCCGGGTATCATCATCGGTAAAGGCGGTCAGGAAGTTGATAAACTGAAAGAAGAGCTGAAAAAGATTACCGATAAAGATGTTCAGATCAATATCTATGAAGTGAAGAGGCCTGAATTGGACGCAACGATCGTTGCTAGTAACATCGCTCGCCAGATAGAAGGCAAGATCGCTTATCGCCGTGCCGTTAAAATGGCTATCGCCTCTACCATGCGTATGGGTGCAGAAGGTATCAAAGTCCAAGTTTCCGGCCGTTTGAATGGAGCAGAAATGGCGCGTTCCGAAATGTATAAAGAAGGACGTACTCCTTTGCATACATTGCGTGCCGATATCGATTATGCTTTGGTAGAAGCTCTCACTAAAGTGGGCTTGATCGGTGTTAAGGTTTGGATTTGCCGTGGAGAAATTTACGGAAAGAAAGATCTTGCTCCTTCATTTACCAGCTCGAAAGAGACTCGCGGTAATAATGGCGGTGGCATGGGAGCTAAAAAAGGCTTCAAAAAACAAAAAAGTAATCGTTAAACGAATTGAATTAACAGAAGATGTTACAACCGAAGAAGACAAAATTCAGAAGACAACAGAAAGGGCGTATGAAAGGTTACGCTCAGCGAGGTAATCAGTTGGCCTTCGGTTCTTTTGGTATAAAATGTTTGCAATCGAAATGGATAACCGGACGTCAGATAGAAGCTGCACGTATTGCTGTTACCCGTTATATGCAGCGTCAAGGTCAAATCTGGATCAGAATATTTCCGGATAAGCCTATTACCAAAAAACCGGCTGAGGTGCGTATGGGTAAAGGTAAAGGTTCGCCCGAAGGTTTCGTGGCTCCTGTAACTCCGGGAAGAATCCTTATCGAAGTTGAAGGAGTACCTTTTGATGTTGCTAAAGAAGCGTTGCGTTTGGCAGCTCAGAAGCTTCCTGTGACTACGAAGTTTATTGTTCGTCGTGACTACGATGCTAATCAAAATGCGTAATTAAGTTATGAAAATTGCAGAAATTAGAGAATTAAGTACCAAGGAATTGGTCGAAAGAATCGAAGCGGAAGCTGTGGCTTTGAACCGGATGGAGATTAATCACAGTATTTCTCCTTTGGATAATCCTGCACAAATAAAACTTACTCGCAGGATGATTGCGCGCATGAAAGGTGAGTTGCGCCAGAGAGAACTTAACAAACAATAACCAATTGAGCCTGATGGAAACAAGAAACTTAAGAAAAGAAAGAGTCGGGGTGGTTACCAGTAACAAAATGGATAAAACCATTACTGTTGCCGTTAAATGGAAAGAAAAACACCCTATTTATGGTAAATTCGTAAATAAAACGAAAAAATACCATGCTCATGACGAAAAGAACGAGTGCAACATTGGTGATACTGTGAAGTTGATGGAAACTCGCCCTTTGAGCAAAATGAAAAGATGGAGATTAGTTGAAATAATCGAAAGAGCTAAGTAATTATGATACAACAAGAGTCAAGACTTACAGTCGCAGATAACAGCGGCGCTAAAGAAGCACTTTGTATCCGTGTATTGGGAGGAACAGGAAGACGTTACGCATCGGTAGGTGATATTATCGTTGTTGCTGTTAAAAGCGTAGTTCCCTCGAGCGACATTAAGAAAGGTGCCGTATCTAAAGCAGTTATCGTGCGTACTAAGAAAGAGATCCGTCGTCAAGATGGTTCTTATATTCGTTTCGACGATAACGCGTGTGTATTGTTGAATGGGGCTGGTGAGATCAGAGGTAGCCGTATTTTCGGACCGGTGGCGAGAGAATTGCGTGCAACCAATATGAAAATCGTTTCATTAGCACCTGAAGTACTTTAATAGTATAAAAAAGAGAATTAATGAGTAAATTACACATTAAAAAAGGCGATACAGTGTACGTTAATGCCGGTGAAGACAAGGGTAAAACCGGTCGGGTATTGCGCGTTCTTGTGAAAGAAAACCGTGCTGTCGTAGAAGGTATCAATATGGTGTCGAAGCATACCAAGCCTAATGCCAAGAATCCTCAGGGAGGTATAGTAAAAATGGAAGCCCCCATTCATATTTCGAATTTGAACTTACTTGATCCGAAGAGCAATAAAGCGACTCGTATCGGTCGTCGGGTAAACGAAGCGGGTGTTTTAGTGCGTTATTCTAAAAAATCAGGAGAGGAGATTAAGTAATGAGCAATACTGCAAATCTTAAAAACGATTATAAAGAAAGAATCGTCCCCATTTTGATGAAGGATTTCAATTACAGTTCTGTTATGCAGGTTCCGGTTTTGAAAAAAATCGTGATTAACCAAGGTTTAGGACAAGCTGTTGCTGATAAGAAAATCATTGAAACTGCAATTGCCGAATTGACTGCAATTACGGGACAGAAGGCTATAGCTACTCTTTCTCGCAAAGATATCTCGAATTTTAAATTGCGTAAAAAAATGCCTATCGGGGTGATGGTGACTTTGCGTCGTGAGAAGATGTATGAATTCTTGGAACGTCTCGTTCGTGTGGCTTTGCCTCGTATTCGTGACTTTAAAGGTATTGAGGGAAAACTCGACGGTAGAGGTAATTATACACTCGGAATTCAGGAACAAATTATTTTCCCTGAAATAAATATCGATAGTATTAGCAAAATTCTGGGAATGAATATTACCTTTGTAACTTCTGCTCAGACAGATGAAGAAGGTTATGCTTTATTGAAAGAATTCGGCTTACCTTTTAAAAACGCAAAAAAGAACTAAGATATGGCAAAAGAATCAATGAAGGCCCGTGAAGTGAAGAGAGCTAAACTGGTTGCCAAATATGCTGCAAAGAAAGCTCAGCTTAAGGCTGAAGGCAACTATGAGGCACTTCAATTACTGCCTAAAAATGCTTCTCGCGTACGTTTACATAATCGTTGCAAATTGACCGGACGTCCCAAAGGATATATGCGTCAGTTTGGAATTTCTCGTATTCAGTTCCGTGAAATGGCATCAGCAGGTTTAATTCCGGGTGTTAAAAAAGCAAGCTGGTAATTATTTTTTAGTGTTAAATATTGTCCGGATGTCCGGATCAATTTAAACAATCATTTTTATGACAGATCCAATAGCAGATTATCTTACAAGATTGAGAAATGCGATTAAGGCTCAGCACAGAGTTGTTGAAGTTCCTGCCTCAAACTTGAAAAAAGAAATCACGAAAATCCTTTTTGATAAAGGTTACATTCTTAATTATAAGTTTGTAGAAGATGGTCCTCAAGGTTCAATTAAGATAGCTTTGAAATATGACCCGGTAAATAAAGTAAACGCAATCAAGAAACTTGTTCGAGTTTCTACTCCTGGTTTGCGTCAGTACACAGGTTATAAAGATATGCCCCGCGTATTGAACGGTTTGGGTATAGCAATTCTTTCTACCTCTAAAGGTGTAATGACAGATAAAGAAGCCAGAGAGTTGATGATTGGTGGTGAAGTAATGTGTTATATCTATTAAAAAGGAGGTTTATTATGTCAAGAATAGGAAAATTGCCCATAAATATACCTTCAGGTGTAACAGTTACTGTTAATGGAGACCAAGTTAATGTTAAGGGCCCGAAAGGAGAATTGTCGCAAGTTATTACTGGTGGAATTACTGTAACAACAGCCGACGGACAAGTCGTTGTCAGCAGACCTAGCGATGATAAAGAACACCGAGCTTTACACGGATTGTATCGTGCTTTGATCCACAATATGGTAGTAGGAGTATCGGAAGGATACAAAAAAGAGTTGGAATTGGTAGGTGTGGGTTACCGTGCTGCCAATAATGGCCAGGTTTTAGACCTATCATTAGGTTACTCTCATAATATTTATTTGAAATTACCGAAAGAGATCAAAATTGAGACCAAGTCTGAGAGAAATAAAAACCCGTTGATTATTCTCGAATCTTGCGATAAACAACTGATCGGACAAGTATGTTCCAAGATCCGTTCTTTCCGCAAGCCTGAACCTTATAAAGGTAAAGGTATTAAATTCGTTGGTGAGGTGATCCGTAGAAAATCGGGTAAATCGGCTGGTGCTAAATAATTCACGTAAATTGGTATTATCATGACAACGAAGATAGAAAGAAGAATAAAGATTAAAACCCGCATACGTGGTAAAATTTCAGGTACAGCAGAATGTCCTCGTATGACTGTTTTTAGAAGTAATAAACAAATATATGTGCAACTTATCGATGACTTGGCTGGCAAGACAATTGCCTCTGCTTCTTCAAAAGGTCTTGAAGGCGGAGCCAAGAAAGAATTGGCTGCGCAAGTTGGTCAGCTGATCGCTAAGAAAGCACAAGAAGCAGGTGTTACTTCAGTCGTATTTGATCGTAACGGTTACCTGTATCATGGACGAGTTAAAGAGTTAGCAGATGCTGCACGTAACAGTGGACTTAAATTTTAATGAACATGACAGGAAAAAATAATAGAGTAAAGTCAACTAACGACTTAGAGTTGAAAGACAGATTAGTAGCTATCAACCGTGTGACAAAAGTTACAAAAGGTGGACGTACTTTCAGTTTCTCTGCTATTGTTGTAGTAGGTAATGAAGACGGTATCGTTGGTTGGGGACTAGGAAAAGCCAGTGAAGTAACTGCTGCTATTGCTAAAGGTGTGGAAGCTGCAAAGAAGAACTTAATTCAAGTCCCTGTTCGTAAAGGTACTATTCCTCATGAACAATTGGCTAAATTTAGTGGAGCATTAGTATATTTGAAACCTGCATCTCACGGTACTGGAGTGAAAGCCGGTGGTGCTATGCGTGCTGTACTTGAGAGTGTTGGTATTACCGATGTGCTTGCTAAGTCAAAAGGCTCTTCAAATCCTCATAACTTGGTAAAAGCTACCATGGCGGCTTTGGGTGAATTAAGAGATGCTTGTACTGTAGCTCAAAATAGAGGTGTATCATTAGAAAAAGTGTTTAAAGGTTAATTTGGAGGTTGGATAATGAAAACTATCAAGATTAAACAAGTAAAAAGTAGAATTAAATGTCCTGCTGTTCAGAAAAGAACACTTGATGCACTGGGATTGAAAAAACTCAATCATGTTGTTGAACATACTGCGACTCCTCAAATTTTGGGAATGGTAGCAAAAGTGAAACATTTGGTTGTAGTAGAATAATTCATAGATTGATAAAAAATTAGCAATATGAACTTGAGTAATTTAAAACCTGCAGAAGGTTCTACAAAAACAAGAAAAAGAATTGGTCGTGGACCGGGTTCAGGTTTGGGTGGAACTTCTACAAGAGGTCATAAAGGTGCCAAATCAAGATCGGGATATAAAAAGAAAGTCGGTTTTGAAGGAGGACAAATGCCATTGCAACGTCGTGTCCCCAAATTTGGTTTTAAGAACATTAACCGTGTAGAATATAAAGCTATCAATCTTGAGACTCTCCAAGCTTTGGCAGAAGCTAAAAATTTGGAGAAAATCGGAATTGAAGCATTGGTTGAAGCCGGTTTTATTTCAGAAAATCAATTGGTTAAAATTCTTGGTAAAGGAGCAATTTCTGCAAAGTTGGAAGTAGAAGCTCACGCTTTCTCCAAATCGGCTGAAGCTGCTATCGTTGCCGTAGGTGGAACCGTAGTTAAACTCTAATCTCATGAGAGCAATAGAAACTATAAAAAACATATGGAAGATTGAGGATCTGAGAAATCGGATTCTCACTACCATTTTATTGGTTATGGTATACCGTGCGGGTACTTATGTGGTATTGCCGGGTATCGATCCGCAGTTCTTAACGCAGTTACAAGCCCAGACAAGAGGTGGTCTTATGGCATTGTTGGATATGTTTTCCGGAGGGGCGTTTTCTAATGCTTCTATCTTTGCCTTAGGTATTATGCCTTATATCTCGGCATCTATTGTAATACAGTTATTGGGTATGGCTTTACCCCATTTCCAGAAACTTCAGAGAGAAGGTGAGAGTGGTCGTCGTAAGCTGAATCAGTACACCCGTTATTTGACAGTTGCCATCCTTTTGATCCAGGGCCCGTCTTATTTGGTCAACCTTCGGGTACAAATGGCTGGTGCTTTCCCTGCGGACTTTTTCTTTATAGTTTCTTCTACAATCATTCTTGCCGCTGGCAGTATGTTTATAATGTGGCTGGGTGAACGTATTACCGACAAGGGTATCGGTAATGGTATTTCATTCATTATCTTGGTCGGAATTATAGCACGTCTTCCGCAAGCTCTTACGCAAGAATTTATCATGCGTACAGCTACTACATCCGGAGGTTTGGTGATGTTCTTGGCCGAGATCGTTTTCCTTTTGTTTGTGATTTCAGCATCTATCCTGTTAGTACAAGGTACTCGTAAAGTTCCTGTACAGTATGCAAAACGAGTGGTTGGAAATAAGCAATATGGAGGTGCAAGGCAGTATATTCCTTTGAAAGTGAATACTGCTGGTGTTATGCCTATTATTTTTGCACAGGCTATCATGTTTATTCCTATAACCTTGGTAGGCTTTTCTACTTCGAATGCAACTAGTGCATTCATGCGTTCTTTCATGACGAATACAGGATTTTGGTATAATTTCGTGTTTGCGTTTTTAATTATAGTATTTACATATTTCTATACTGCTATCACGGTGCAGCCGAATCAGATGGCAGAAGATATGAAGCGTAATAACGGATTTATTCCGGGAGTAAAACCGGGGAAAAGAACGGCAGAATATTTAGACTCTATCATGTCTCGTATTACATTGCCAGGTTCTATATTTTTAGCGATTGTCGCTATTATGCCGGCTTTTGCTCAGATCATCGGAATCAGTGCTGAATTCTCTCAATTCTTTGGAGGTACATCTTTGCTTATCCTTGTTGGTGTCGTTCTCGATACTTTGCAACAAATCGAAAGCCATTTGATGATGCGTCATTATGATGGACTTTTGAAATCGGGTAAGATTAAAGGTCGTTCGGGCTCGATTGCCGCATATTAAAGATTAGGAGTTTAAGACTAAAATGATTTATCTTAAAACAGACGAAGAAATAGAGTTGTTGCGTGAAAGTAATCTCTTGGTAGGAATGACATTGGGCGAATTGGCCAAATGGATTGCTCCGGGGATTACAACGCTGAAACTCGATAAGATTGCAGAAGAATTTATTCGTGATCATGGTGCTGTTCCCGGCTTTTTGGGGTATGGTGGCTTTCCGAATACGTTATGTGTTTCTGTTAATGAACAGATTGTTCATGGAATTCCGTCGAATTATGAACTTAAAGACGGAGATATCGTTTCTATAGATTGTGGAACGGTAAAGAACGGCTTTAACGGAGATTCTGCTTACACTTTTTGCGTAGGGGAGGTCGCTTATGATGTGAGACGTTTATTGAAAACGACTAAAGAGTCTCTTTATTTGGGTATAGAGCAGGCTGTCGAAGGTAAACGTGTCGGAGATATAAGCAACGCTGTACAAACATATTGCGAGAAAAAAGGTTATTCGGTTGTCAGAGAGCTTTGTGGACATGGTGTCGGAAAGCGATTGCATGAAGATCCGGAAGTCCCTAATTATGGACGACGAGGATGTGGCCCTTTATTAAAAAGTGGTATGGTCATTGCTATTGAACCGATGATCAATCTTGGATCGCGTAATATTGTTATCGAAAGAGATGGGTGGACTACTCGTACGCGGGACAGAAAACCTTCGGCTCATTTTGAGCATACGGTTGCTGTTCGGGAGGGGAAAGCTGATATTCTGTCGTCTTTTAAATATGTCGAAGAAGTTTTAGGCGAAAAATCAATTTAAAGTTAATATATGGCAAAACAGGCAGCAATAGAACAAGATGGAGTAATTGTAGAGGCATTGTCAAATGCAATGTTCAGAGTAGAATTGGAAAACGGACATGAGATTACGGCTCACATCTCAGGGAAAATGAGAATGCATTATATAAAAATCCTTCCCGGAGATAAAGTGAGAGTAGAAATGTCGCCCTATGATTTGTCAAAAGGAAGAATTGCTTTTAGATATAAATAATACAAAAAGATATGAAAGTAAGAGCATCATTGAAAAAGCGTACGCCAGATTGCAAGATCGTAAGAAGAAATGGCCGCTTGTATATTATTAACAAGAAAAATCCTAAGTATAAACAACGTCAAGGATAATTTATTATTTTTGCAAAATAATTTTTCTATTATATGGCTATAAGAATAGTTGGAGTAGACTTGCCGCAAAATAAAAGAGGCGAAATCGCGTTGACCTATATTTATGGAATAGGCCGTAGCGCGTCAAATACCATTTTGTCAAAAGCCGGTATTGATAAAGATATCAAAGTTAAAGATTGGACTGACGAACAGGCCGCTAAGGTTCGTGAAATTATCGGGACCGAATACAAAGTTGAAGGAGATCTTCGTTCTGAAGTGCAGTTGAACATTAAACGTCTCATGGATATCGGGTGTTATCGTGGTATTCGTCATCGTAACGGCTTGCCTGTGAGAGGTCAAAGTACAAAAAATAATGCCCGTACACGTAAGGGTAGAAAGAAAACAGTTGCTAACAAGAAAAAAGCTACTAAATAATAAGTAAGTATGGCAAAAAAGACAGTCGCAGCAAAGAAAAGAAATGTAAAGGTCGATGCAGTCGGTCAAGCACATATTCATTCTTCGTTCAACAACATTATTGTATCGCTTGCCAATGGAGAAGGTCAAGTTATCTCTTGGTCGTCTGCCGGTAAGATGGGATTCAGGGGATCAAAGAAAAACACTCCTTATGCCGCTCAAATGGCTGCTCAGGATTGTGCAAAAGTCGCTTTTGACCTCGGATTAAGAAAAGTAAAAGCTTATGTGAAAGGGCCGGGTAATGGCCGTGAATCTGCTATCCGTACTATTCACGGAGCAGGTATTGAAGTAACTGAAATTATTGATGTTACTCCGCTTCCGCATAATGGATGTCGTCCTCCTAAAAGAAGAAGAGTTTAATCTCTTTTTTTAATTGAATTTGAATCTCGAATGGTGAATAGATTGCATTTTTCTCCTCTCTGCAATCGCGGCTGCACCAATCCGGGTTCGTTAAATTATAAATTTTAAAAGATTTAGAAATGGCAAGATATACCGGACCTAAAACAAGAATTGCCCGTAAATTTGGTGAGGCTATTTTTGGACCAGACAAAGTATTGTCTAAAAAGAATTATCCTCCCGGACAACATGGTGCAAATAAGAGAAGAAAAACTTCTGAATATGGTATCCAGCTTCGTGAGAAGCAAAAAGCTAAATATACTTATGGAGTATTGGAAAAACAATTCCGTAATTTATTTGAAAAGGCTTCTCGTACCAAAGGTATTAAAGGTGAAGTGTTGTTACAATTGCTCGAGGCAAGATTAGACAACGTTGTGTACCGTTTGGGTATGGCTCCTACAAGAGCTGCAGCTCGTCAGTTGGTGTCTCACAAGCACATTATTGTCGATGGTAAAGTAGTAAATATTCCATCTTTCTCGGTAAAACCGGGTCAGATCGTTGGTGTTCGTGAAAAAGCAAAATCTTTGGAAGTAATTGCTGACGCATTATCAGGATTTAATCACAGCAAATATCCTTGGATAGAGTGGGATGAAGCTTCAAAGAGCGGTAAATTCTTACATTTACCTGAGAGAGCAGATATTCCTGAAAACATCAAAGAACAGTTGATCGTAGAATTGTATTCTAAATAATAATTGATTCCATGGCGATATTAGCATTTCAAAAACCCGATAAAGTATTAATGTTGGAGGCGGACGCATTCTTCGGCAAGTTTGAATTTCGTCCGTTGGAGCCCGGTTACGGTGTTACGGTCGGTAACGCCTTGCGCCGTATTCTCCTTTCTTCACTTGAAGGCTTTGCAATAACATCGATTCGTATCGATGGTGTTGAACATGAGTTTTCAACAGTTCCTGGAGTAATCGAGGATGTAACCAATATCATCCTTAACCTGAAGAAGGTGAGATTTAAACAGATAGTGGAAGAAATCGAGAATGAAAAAGTAACGATTACTGTTTCGGGTTCGGAAGTGTTCAAAGCTGGAGACATTGGTAAATACCTTACTGGATTTGAAGTTCTCAATCCTGATTTGGTAATTTGTCACATGGATTCAAACGCGAGTTTCCAGATAGACATTACTATTAACAAAGGACGTGGTTATGTTCCTGCTGAAGAAAATCGTAACCCGAATGATGAAGTTAATGTAATTCCTATCGATTCTATTTTTACCCCGATCCGGAATGTAAAATATACGATAGAGAACTTCCGCGTAGAACAAAAGACGGACTACGAGAAACTGGTATTGGAAATTACGACCGATGGATCGATCCATCCGAAAGATGCTTTGAAAGAAGCCGCTAAAATCCTTATTTATCATTTCATGTTATTCTCTGATGAGAAGATCACTTTGGAGACTACCGATGTTGATGGAAATGAAGAGTTTGATGAAGAAGTTCTGCACATGCGCCAGTTACTGAAGACCAAACTCGTCGATATGGATTTGTCGGTTCGTGCGTTGAATTGCCTTAAATCCGCCGATGTTGAAACTTTAGGCGAATTGGTAGTATTCAATAAGACCGATTTATTGAAATTCAGAAATTTCGGGAAGAAATCTCTTACCGAATTGGACGAATTGTTGGCTAATCTGAACCTTTCGTTCGGAATGGACATCTCGAAGTATAAATTAGATAAAGAGTAAAACGATGAGACATAATAAAAAATTTAATCATTTAGGTCGTACGAAATCTCATAGAGACGCGTTATTGTCTAACATGGCCTGTTCTTTGATTAGCCATAAGAGAATTTTCACTACTTTGGCTAAGGCAAAAGCTTTGAGAATGTACGTCGAACCCCTTATCAATAGAGCAAAAGACGATACAACTGCTTCAAGACGAGTTGTATTCAGCTATCTTCAAAATAAAGAAGCTGTTACTGAGTTGTTTAAAGAAATATCAACGAAGATTGCCGATCGTCCAGGTGGATATACTCGTATATTGAAGACCGGCAACCGTATTGGTGATAACGCCAAGATGTGTTTTATTGAACTCGTTGATTACAACGAAAATATGTTGAAAGAAAAAGCAGCCAAGAAAACTACGCGTACTCGTCGCTCTAAGAAAAGTGCGGCTGCAGCTCCTGCGACTGCTGAGACTCCAGCTGAAACACCTGCGGCAGAAGCTGCTGCAACTGAAACTCCGGCTGCTGAATAATAGAAATTTTATATTCTATATTGTAAAGCTCTGTGCATTTTCTGTACAGAGCTTTTTTTATAGTTATTTTTTTGAATAATTTTTTAGTGTGCTTTATAATGGCATATTCGGTTCGAATTTTTGTAGTTGAAGATAAAATAACCCGGATTTAGGTATTGGGGATATTTATTGTGTTGGGTTAAGAGCGAGTCTGAATTTTTCGTGAAAATGATACTTTCAGCTTTTGGGATTCTCTTTTCAGTTTGTTTTTTGTTTCAGTATGCCTTTATCTGGGTAAAGTAAAAAAGTAGTCTTGAAAATAGTTTTGAAAGAAGTCGGTGCAAAATTTAGACAAGCTTTATGGAATGTTTTGAGAATATATTATCATTCCTGCAATTGTTATTTGCAGTAATTTGAGTATAACTTCTAGAGTAAAATAATCTGCAATAATAGGGGAGGTAATAGTATAATTTCTTAAAGCATTCCTTTTTTTTATGTTTTTCAAAAACATATTATGAAAAAAAATTGTTTAATTGCATAATATAATTATATAACCTCAAAACATTAAGTGTATGAAAATTATTAAAATTACAGGTCGTGAGATCCTTGATTCTCGTGGAAATCCTACGGTAGAAGTAGATGTGTTGCTCGAGTCAGGAGTAATGGGACGTGCAGCAGTTCCTTCTGGTGCATCAACCGGTATCCATGAGGCATTAGAACTTCGTGATGCAGACAATAAAAGATATATGGGGAAGGGTGTATTGAAGGCTGTTGAAAATATTAATAAAAAAATCGCTCCTGTTCTTGTCGGTATGAGTGCATTAAATCAAATAGACATTGACCAGAAGCTGATAGAACTGGATGGTACGGAAACTAAATCGAAATTGGGAGCTAATGCGATTTTAGGAGTATCTTTGGCAGTTGCTAAAGCCGGGGCAGCCTATCTGGATTTGCCTTTGTACAGGTATATAGGTGGAGTAAACAGTTATGTGTTACCTGTTCCTATGATGAATATTATTAATGGTGGTTCACATTCTGATGCCCCAATCGCTTTTCAAGAGTTTATGATCCGTCCTGTCGGAGCTAATAGCTTTAGAGAAGGTTTGAGAATGGGGGCAGAAGTTTTTCATTCTCTTAAGAAAGTATTGCATGATAGAGGTTTGAGTACGGCTGTCGGAGATGAAGGAGGTTTTGCTCCTGCCTTGAATGGTACGGAAGATGCTATAGAAAGTATTTTGCAGGCAATAACAAAAGCGGGCTATCAACCTGGTAAAGACGTTACAATTGCATTGGATTGTGCCTCTTCTGAGTTTTATCATGATGGAATTTATGATTATACCAAATTTGAGGGGGCTAATGGCGCGAAACGTACTTCTCAACAACAGGCTGATTATTTGCAGGATTTGGTTGCTAAATATCCGATCGATTCCATTGAAGACGGAATGGCCGAGGAAGATTGGGACGGATGGCGTATTTTGACGGACGTGATTGGAGGGGTTTGTCAATTGGTGGGGGATGACCTTTTCGTGACCAATGTTGCATATCTAGAGAAAGGCATTCGTTTAGGTTGTGCTAATTCTATTTTGGTAAAAGTGAATCAGATCGGGACATTGACCGAGACATTAAGAGCGGTAGAGATGGCTCAACGTAATGGTTACACTGCGGTAATTTCACATCGTTCGGGAGAGACTGAAGATGCAACAATTGCAGATATCGCTGTTGCAATGAATGCCGGACAGATCAAAACCGGCTCGTTAAGTCGCTCCGATCGTATGGCAAAATATAATCAATTACTTCGTATAGAAGAAGAATTGGGAAGTTGTGCTGTTTATGGATATAAGCGAATAAAAGCTTAAAGGATATGATTAGTACAAAAGTCGATAAGATTTTTTCTTATCGACTTTTTGTATTTTCTATGATGCGTAGAACTCTTATACCGGATTGTGATTTATGTTGCTGTAATTGCTTATTTAGAGGGATACTTTCAATAATTACTTGTTTTTTGTTTAGGGATGCATGCAAAAGGTGGAGTTTGCCATTCACTCGATAAGCAAATCCTACGTGAGAAATATCTAATCCTTTTATCGATGTTGTAATAGCGATAATATCTCCATTATGTATTTGGCTGATGTTATGTGAATTCAAACTGTCTTTAGGAATATATCGTACAGTCATATTGCTTAATAGCTTTTCAGTATTTTTGATTTCTTTCAAAAAAAATGCATTTTCTGTTAATGGAGTATATTTGTCGGCATGAGAAGACATGAAGTTTATCGACTGTTTTTGTATTAAACTTCCTTCTTTGGGAGTTACTTCTTTAATAATACCTTTTTGTATATTGTTTTGTATCCAATCACTAAAGTAGTGTAGTCTTGAGGGATATTCATTAATAATACCATTTCGATAGCGGATTTTTTGAAGATTGGAACAATAATCTCCGAAAGAGTATGTATTATTTTGTACAGAAAGAATCAATGCTGTTACAGTTTCTACAAATGTCGTACAATCCATTTCTCTTAAATTTACGACAAGTTGCTCTTTCCCCTTCTTTTCCAATGTCTTGCTTACGTAAGGTGTTCCTATAAATAAATTCCCGATTTGTACAACCTGCTTTTCAACAGAAGATAAAGATCGTTTATTTGTGAATTGTTTTAAAAGACTTTCTGTTAGAATACTGTCTTTTGTAGTGTATAAGGTGTTTATTTCTTGGGCTTGCAGATAAAAAATGGAATATCCTGTAAAAAAAATATATAAAAGGAATTTATTCATAATTGAGTGTCGTTTCATTTTTTACAAATATACTTCTTTCTTGTTATATGACATTTGAATTATTTATTCATTTGCACTTGATTGGACGTGAAGATGATCTCAGTTTTATGTAGCTTTTTATTCAAAAAAAAGTTTTGTGTATAATAGAGTTATTTGCAGGCAGTTATAGAAATATTTATTGTAGGTATATAAAAAAAGGGCTAAAAAAATTTGGAGGTAAGAGTGAAAGTTCTTACTTTTGCACACGCTTTTCGGGAGAGAGGGGCAGTAATGGAAAAAAGAGGGATTTTTTTTGGAGAATAAGAAT